>Ga0209257_1000387_pt1 | contig 88061 bp, 81 predicted proteins | sample AraplaCvi_mCL_r2_FD_184277 | JGI IMG/M metagenome (GOLD analysis project Ga0209257, IMG submission 184277) | Arabidopsis root microbial communities from North Carolina, USA - plate scrape MF_Cvi_mCL_r2 (SPAdes) (version 2) | ecosystem: Host-associated > Plants > Roots > Endosphere | place: USA...
AGGCGCGCCTGAACGTCTTCTACCTGGGCGCCAACATCGAGAACCTCGTGTTCGGCGGGGTGGGCGATTTCGTGGGGACGGGCAACAGCCTGAACAACCTGATCATCGGCGGCGGCGGCGACGACGTACTGGCCGGCGGCGGCGGCTCGGATCAGATCCAGGGCGGCGGCGGTCACGACCGGCTGCTGCTGCGCGGGGTCCAGGCCGACTACACCATCACCGCCGAGGGCGCCGGCTGGCGGATCATCGACAACACCGCCGGCCGCGACGGCTCGATCCTGGCCACCAGCATCGAGGTCCTCGAGTTCGGCGACCGCTCCACCCGCGACCTGACCCCGCCCGCCGCCCCCACCGACTTCGGCGATAAGGACCAGGGCGCTCTGACCCAGCCCGTCGCGCCGGTGGCGGATACCGCCAAGGCGATGGACGCCGGACCGCAGGTCCTGCCCGGCGACGACGACTTCATCCTCGTGGACGGCCCCGAGGTCCTGCCGCACGCCCCCTTCGACAAGGCGGACGGCGCCTTCCCCCTGGTCCAGCCGGACGACGGGCGCTCGGGGGCCTGGCTTCTGGACGTCCTGATGGAGAATCATGCGCCGGCGCTGCACGAGCCGGACGGGCATTGGATCGCCATCGACAACCCGACGGACACGCCCTTCCCCCGCGATTGGCTCTTCTGACGACGCGCGGGGCGTTCACGGGGCTGGCGGGCCGCCGGATTCTGCGATCAGATGGCCCCTTCGCCATCTGATGTGAGACCCGGCTTGAGCCAGCCTCTGATTGAACCCGCGGCGCCCGCCGCGCCCCTGCGTCTGGAGTGTTTCCCGACCAAGCCGAACCCGCCCCAGCTCGTGCCGGGACGGCCGGAGCGCGACTGGATGGACAGCTTCGCCGCCCGCCATCCCTATCGCTGCCTGCCGCTGACCATGGCCAACACGACAGGCTGGGAGCTGCTGTGCCCGTTCGGTTTCGAGGCGGAGTGGAACGGCGGGCTGGACGCGGACTCGATCCGGTTTCGCCCGCTGGTCGAGGGATCGCCGCTGGATCACCTGGTGGTGTCCCACTTCACCCATGGGGTCATCACCTTCCATACGGGCTGGCTGTTCCGCACGCCGCCAGGCTGGGCGCTGCGGGCGTCCGGCAGTCCGAACCGGTTCAAGCACGGCCTGGCGCCGCTGGAGGGCCTGGTCGAGACTGACTGGCTCCCCTACCCCTTCACGATGAACTGGCGCTTCACCGCGCCCGGCCGGGTGCGATTCGAGAAGGACGAGCCCTTCTGCTTCATCCAGCCGATCCAGCATCACCTTGTGGAGGCCTTCGAGCCGGTGGGCGCGCCCCTGTCGACCGACGGCGACCTGTCGCGCCAGTACGAGATGTGGAAGGAAGTCCGCGCCGACTTCAACAACCGCATGGCAGACGGCGACCCGGCGGCCATGAAGCAGGCGTGGCAGCGCTACTATTTCCGGGGCGAGTTCCCGGATGCGGCCGAGGCCCGCCCCGACGGGCACGTCAACAAGCGCCGTCTGGGCGCCCTGCCCGACTCCGGGACCGGCGAGCCGGGCTGATCAGCCGCCCGACGCGTCGGGCATCGGCATGGGCATCGGATTGGCCGGCGCCGGCATCGGGATGTTGAGCGGGCGCTGCGGCGCGGGCGCCTGCGGGCGTTCCTCCTCGGACAACTGACCGTCGCCGTTCGCATCCATCCGGTCGAAAGCGCGCAGCGCCCCGGCCCCGAACTCCTCGCGGGTGACGCGGGCGTCGCGGTTGGCGTCGGATTGCGACACCAGGGCGCGCAGGCGGCCGCCGCCCATCGAGGCGACCGGCTCCTGGCTCAGGATCGTCAGCTCATTGCCGGTGACGGCGCCGTCGGCGTTGGCGTCCAGGCGCCCGAACACCCGGTCGGCCCACGGCTCCATCTCGGCGCGGGAATGCGGCAGGGCGCCCATGCCGCCGCCGCGTCCCATGCCGCCGCCGGGACTGCCCTGGGGTCCTGCCCGCGGCGGCGCGGCCTGCGGCTCTTCGGCAGGCGGCGGCGGGTTCTGGGCGAAGGCTGCAGAGGCCGACAGGAGAAGAACGGCGGAAACCGCCGGCAGAATCTGACGAAGACGCATCGAAAGCTTCCGTACACGGGTGATCGACCGCGCCAGAGTGTGCCTGTCCCGTGCGTCTGGCCAGCGCATTTTTGTTGCACGCTTGAAACACCGGCGCCCGGAACTGGCCGATGCTCGGCGCCCAGCTTTCCGCTTGCCAAATCATATAAGGATGTCCTTATATAAGGACATGTCGTTGAGCGCCGATCAGACCGTTGAAACCCTGCGCGCCGCAGGCGAGCCGACCCGGCTGCGCGTCCTGTCCCTGCTGGCCGGGGAAGAGCTGTCGGTGATGGAACTGTCGCGCATCCTGGAGCAGAGCCAGCCGCGCGTGTCCCGGCACCTGAAGCTGATGGCCGACGCCGGCCTGATCGAGCGCTTCCCCGACGGCGCGCGGGTCTTCTACCGCCTGTCCTCCGATCCGCTGGCGCGCCGCCTGATCGACACCGTGCTGGACCTGCTGGACGAGACCGCAGGGGCCGACGACGACAGCCGGCTGGAAGAGGTTCGCCGCGACCGCGAAGCCGCCGCCAGCGCCTATTTCGAACGCGTCGCCCCCCAATGGGATCGGATCCGCTCACTCTACGTCTGCGAAAGCGCCGTCGAGGCGGCCATCCTGCAAGCCGCCGGCGAGGGCCCGTTCGACCGGGTCGTGGACCTGGGCACCGGCTCGGGGCGCATGCTGACCCTGCTGGGCAAGAACGCCCGCATGTCGGTCGGCCTCGACCTCAGCCACAACATGCTCAACATCGCCCGCGCCAACGTCGCCAAGGCCGGGCTGGACAAGGTCGAGCTGCGCCACGGCGACATCTTCGCCACCCGGCTGCCCGAGCACAGCGCCGATCTGGTGCTGGTGCATCAGGTCCTGCACTACCTCGCCGATCCCGCCGCCGCCGTGGCCGAGGCGGCGCGGCTGGTCGCGCCGGGCGGCCGCCTGCTGATCGTCGATTTCGCCCCCCACCGGCTGGAGCACCTGCGCGAAGAGCACCAGCACCGTCGGCTGGGCTTCGCGGATGAGGAGATGCACCGCTGGCTGGCCGGCGCGGGCCTGCGCGCCAGCGCCCCGGTCGCCCTGCCCCCCGACACCGACGGCCTGACCGTCTCCATCTGGACCGGCGAACGCCCGGCCCTGGCACAGGCGAACGCGGCATGACCAGCCCCGTCAGCCTGGCCGAGGCCCGCGCCCTGCTGCTGTCGCCGCTGGGCCCCGTCGCCCGCGCCGGCCAGGACGCCTCGCGCCCCCGCGTCTCGTTCGAATTCTTCCCGCCCAAGAGCGATCAGGCGGAGGAAAGCCTGTGGAAGGCGATCCAGCGGCTGGCCCCGCTGAACCCGGCCTTCGTCTCGGTCACCTACGGCGCCGGCGGCTCGACCCGCGAGCGGACGCACCGCACGGTCGAGCGGATTCTGACCGAGACCGATCTGCGGCCCGCCGCCCACCTGACCTGCGTCGACGCCGGCCGCGACGAGGTCGATGCGGTGATCGAGGGCTACAAGGCCGCCGGCGTACGCCACATCGTGGCCCTGCGCGGCGATCCGCCCGGCGGATCCGGCATCGGCGGCGTCTATCAGCCGCGCGCCGACGGCTACGCCAACGCCACCGAGCTGACCCGCGCCATCAGCCGCATCGGCGGCTTCGACATCACCGTCGGCGCCTATCCGGAACGCCATCCGGAAAGCCCGTCCATCGAGCACGACATCGAGGTGCTGAAGGCCAAGGTCGACGCCGGCGCCACCCGCGCGGTCAGCCAGTTCTTCTTCGACATGGACGCCTTTCTGCGCTTCCGCGACCGCGTCCGCGCGGCGGGCGTGACCATTCCCCTGATCCCCGGCATCATGCCGGTGTCCAATTTCGCCGGCCTGCAGCGCATGTGCGGGTCGTGCGGGACCTCGATCCCCGACTGGCTGGCGGCCCATTTCGACGGGCTGGACGGCGATCCCGAGACCCGCAAGCTGATCGCGGCCTCCATCGCCGCCGAAACCTGCGCCCGACTGCAGGAAGAGGGCTTCCAGGACTTCCACTTCTACACCCTGAACCGCGCCGATCTGGTCTACGCCATCTGCCGGGTGCTGGGCGTGCGCGAACAGAGAGCCGACGCGTGACCGACCTGTTTTCCCTGTCCTGCACCGGCTGTCGCTGGATCACCGAGACCCTGGGCCGTCTGCTGCCGCTGAGCGCGATCCGCCCGCTGGCCGCCTACGGGAGTCGCCGGGCATGACCGCTCCCCTGACCCGCGCCGAACGCATCGCCGCCCTGCACGCCGCCGCGAAGGACCGCATCCTGGTGCTGGACGGCAGCTGGGGCGTGATGATCCAGCGCCGCGGGCTGGACGAGGCCGACTTCCTGGGCGAGCGCTTCGTCGGCCATCCGGGCCAGATGAAGGGCAATAACGACATCCTGTGCATCTCCCGCCCGGACGTCATCACCGACCTGCACGACCAATATTACGCCGCCGGCGCCGACATCAGCGAGACCAACACCTTCTCGGCCACGGTCATCGCCCAGGAGGACTATCACCTCGACGCCGAGGCGGTGTGGGACATCAACCTGGAAGGGGCCAGGCTGGCCCGCGCCTCGGCCGACCGCTGGACCGAGAAGGAGCCGCACAAGCCCCGCTTCGTCGCCGGCGCCATCGGCCCGCTGAACAAGATGCTGTCGATGTCGTCGGACGTGAACGATCCCGGCGCGCGGCTGGTGACCTTCGACCAAGTCTATGAGGCCTATCGCCACCAGGTGGAGGCGCTGCATCAGGGCGGCGTCGACCTCTATCTGATCGAGACCATCACCGACACGCTGAACTGCAAGGCCTGCATAAAGGCGATCAAGGACCTGGAAGACGAGGGCCTGGAGCCCCTGCCCATCTGGATCTCGGGCACCATCACCGACCGTTCGGGCCGCACCCTGTCGGGCCAGACGGCCGAGGGCTTCTGGAACAGCGTGCGCCACGCCAAGCCCTTCGCCATCGGCTTCAACTGCGCCTTGGGCGGCGAACTGATGCGGCCCTTCATCGCCGAACTGAGCCGCGTCGCCGACACCCTGGTCGCCGCCTACCCCAACGCCGGCCTGCCCAACGCCATGGGCCAGTACGACGAGCAGCCGCACGAGACCGCCCACTTCATCGAGGAATGGGCGCGGTCCGGGCTGGTCAACATCGTCGGCGGCTGCTGCGGCACCACGCCGGAGCATATCCAGCACGTCGCGCAGGAGGTGGCTGGCCTGCCGACGCGGGTGATCCCCGAGCGACCGGTGGCGATGCGGCTGTCGGGGCTGGAACCGTTCGAACTGGCCTCCTGATGCGTCCCGTCTTCATCAACGTCGGCGAGCGAACCAACGTCACGGGCTCGGCCAAATTTCGCAAGCTGGTGGTCGAGGGCGACTATGGCGCGGCGTTGGACGTCGCGCGTCAGCAGGTCGAGGCCGGCGCCGCCATCATCGATATCAACATGGACGAGGGCCTTCTGGACGGCGCCGTGGCCATGCGGACCTTCCTCAACCTGATCGCCGCCGAGCCCGACATCGCCCGCGTGCCGGTGATGATCGACAGCTCCAAATGGGAGGTCATCGAGGCGGGGCTGAAGTGCATCCAGGGCAAGCCGATCGTGAATTCGATCTCGATGAAGGCGGGCGAGGCCGAGTTCCGGGAACAGGCGGTGAAATGCCTGCGCTACGGCGCCGCCGTGGTGGTCATGGCCTTCGATGAGGTCGGCCAGGCCGACACCGCCGCGCGCAAGATCGAGATCTGCACCCGCGCCTACCGTATTCTGGTGGACGAGGTCGGCTTCCCGCCCGAGGACATCATCTTCGACCCCAACATCTTCGCCGTGGCGACCGGGATCGAGGAGCACGACAACTACGCCGTCGACTTCATCGAGGCGACGAAGGTCATCAAGGCCACCCTGCCCTATGCGCGGGTGTCCGGCGGTGTGTCGAACGTCTCGTTCAGCTTCCGCGGCAATGAGCCGGTGCGCCGGGCGATCCACTCGGTCTTCCTCTACCACGCCATCGCGGCGGGCATGGACATGGGCATCGTCAACGCCGGCGACCTGCCGGTCTACGACGACATCGACGCCGCCCTGCGCGAGGCGGTCGAGGACGTGATCCTGAACCGGCCGCAGCGGACCAATGTGTCCAACACCGAGCGGCTGGTGGACATGGCGCCCAACTACAAGGGCGAGAAGGGCGCGGCGCGCGTCGTCGACCTGAAATGGCGCGAGCAGCCCGTCGGCCAACGCATCGCCCACGCCCTGGTCCACGGCATCACCGAGTTCATCGAGGCCGACACCGAAGAGGCGCGGTTGGGCGTCGAACGCCCCCTGCACGTCATCGAAGGTCCGCTCATGGACGGGATGAACGTGGTCGGCGACCTGTTCGGCGCGGGCAAGATGTTCCTGCCGCAGGTGGTGAAGTCGGCCCGGGTGATGAAGCAGGCCGTGGCCTGGCTGGAACCCTTTATGGAGGCCGAAAAGACCGGTAAGCCCCGCCAGCAGGCGGGCCGCATCCTGATGGCGACGGTCAAGGGCGACGTCCACGACATCGGCAAGAACATCGTCGGCGTGGTCCTACAGTGCAACAACTACGAGGTCATCGACCTGGGCGTCATGGTCCCGGCCGACCGCATCCTCGACGAGGCGGTGGCCAACAACTGTGACATCGTCGGCCTGTCGGGCCTGATCACGCCGAGCCTCGACGAGATGGTCTTCGTCGCCTCGGAAATGGAGCGGCGCGGCCTGTCGATCCCGCTGCTGATCGGCGGCGCGACGACCAGCCGGACTCATACGGCGGTGAAGATCGAGCCGGCCTATCATCGCGGCTCGACCACCTATGTCATCGACGCTTCGCGCGCCGTCGGCGTGGTCGCGGGTCTGCTCTCGCCGACCGATAAGGCGAAGAACGAGGCCGCCACCCGCGACGAATACATCCGTATCCGGGAACAGTTCGCCCGCGGCCAGGAGGTCAAGGCGCGCGCCGCCCTGCCCACCGCCCGCGCCAACCGTTTCCGGCCCCAGCCGACGACGCCCCTGCCCTCGCGCCCGTCCTTCCTCGGCGTGCGCGGCTTCGACAGCTGGGACCTGCAGGACCTGGCCGACCACATCGACTGGACGCCCTTCTTCGCCAGCTGGGAGCTGATCGGCCGCTACCCGCTGATCCTGGAGGACGAGATCGTCGGCGAGGCGGCCAAGGACCTGTTCAAGGACGCCCAGGCGATGCTGAAGCGCATCGTCCAGGAGAAGTGGTTCACCGCCAAGGGCGTGGTCGGCTTCTGGCCCGCCAATGCGCGCGGCGACGACATCGTGGTCTGGACCGACGACAGCCGCACCGTCGAGGCCGCCCGCTTCCACGGCCTGCGCCAGCAGATCGCCAAGACCAACGGCAAGCCGAATCTGTGCCTGTCCGACTTCGTGGCCGAGGACGGCGAGGACTTCCTCGGCGCCTTCGCGGTCACGGCGGGCCATGGCGAGCTGGAGAAGGCCGCGGAGTTCAAGGCCAGGGGCGACGACTATTCGGCCATCATGGCCACGGCCCTGGCCGACCGCTTGGCCGAGGCCTTCGCCGAGCGGCTGCACAAGGAAGTGCGCACCCAGCTGTGGGGTTACGTTCCGGACGAGCAGACCAGCGTCGATGACCTGATCGCCGAAACCTACCAGGGCATCCGCCCCGCCCCCGGCTATCCGGCCCAGCCTGATCACACCGAAAAGGCGACGCTGTTCAGCCTGTTGCAGGCGGAATCCAATGCGGGAATGCAGCTGACCGAGAGCTTCGCCATGACACCGCCCGCTTCGGTGTCCGGTCTCTATTTCGGCCATGCCGAGAGCCACTATTTCGGCGTCGGCAAGATCGACCGCGACCAGATCGAGGACTACGCCCGCCGCAAGGGCTGGGACGTGGCGACCGCCGAACGCTGGCTCTCGCCGATCCTCAACTATGATCCCAACGCCATGGCGCGGACCGCGGCGGCGTGATGCGCTGGCTGGCGGCGCCGCTGGTGATCGCCGCCGTCGTCGGCCTGGTGGTCGGACTCTTCTTCGGCGCGGCGTTGCTGGCCGACCGGCTGGTTCCACCCCGCGCCCGGCAGACGGTTCGCAGCACCGGCTTGCAGGTGAGTTCCGGCCTGTTCGCCCTCGCGGCAGGCCTAATCTTCGGCGGACTGGGGTTCCTGGCCCGCGCCCATGAGCGGCCCGGCCAGCTCTGGCCCTGGCTCGGTCTTGTGGCCGCCTTGGCCGCGACGGGCCTCTACCTCTTGGCGGCCGGCGCGCGCGAGCGGATCCGCTGGAACCGCAAGGGGATCGAACAGACCCGGCTGCTGCTCCCGCCCCGCGCCTTCGCATGGACTGAGATCACCGGGCTGGAGCCGCGCGGCATGCGTCTGAGCCTGCGCGTCGGCGATCGGCGCGTGGCCCTGTGCGACCTGGGCGCCGAGGGGATCGACGGCCTGCTGAAGGCGGCGGAACGGGAAGGCGTGCCCGGCGTCGCCCAAGTCCGCCTTCACCTGCCCCGGGATCGCGGGAACCGATCCCCGCGCTGATCCCCTACTCCAGCCCGACGTCGCGCGGCGTGGCCGGCGGCGTGGTGATATTCTCCCGGATGCGGCGGGCGGCGTGTTCACAGCGGCCCGGCAGGCCGAAGAACAGGCCGAAGGCCTGGCTGCGCGCCGCCTCGTTCTGGTCCATCAGCGGCGTCCATTTGGCCGCGGCCTCGGCGGCGGCGGCGCGGGCCGCGGCGCGCGTGGCGGCCGTCTGGCGCGGCTCGGCGGCCTGCAGCGCCGAACGGAAGTCGGACGCTTCCAGCTTGCCCAGACGGATGATGTCCTGATCCAGCGGATCGCGGTCGCTCAGCGTTTCGCCCAGGGCCACGTGCCCGTTCACCAGGGCCTCGCACCAGGCCACCAGTGGATAGTCCGACTGCGGTGCCCCGCGCGGCAGGTCGTTGCCGTAAGCCACGGCCTCCCGGAACCGCAGGGAATCGATCGTCTCGCCCGCCGCCGGCGCGGCGGTGACGATGGGCCCGTCATTGGCCTCGACGGGACGCGGGGCCGTAACCACAGGGCCATCCTGAGGCGCGGGCGGGGTCTGGATCAGGAACAGGGCGGCGAAAACGCTGGCGATCATGGAGTCAGGCATCTGGATGGCGACCGCGTGGGCCGGGATGTTACGGCAACGCCTGAAGCGCCCCGATGGTTTTTCTACGGCAAGCGCCGCGCAAAGAAAAAGGCGGCGGAGCCGAAGCCCCGCCGCCCAATCTTACGCACGTTCCGTAGGGTCTAGTACTTCAGACGAGCGCCGAAGAAGAAGTACCGGCCGTTCACGTCATACGTGTTCGGATCGGTATTGCCGTCGTTCGCGTTGTCGAAGACGGGCGGATCTTCATCCAGCAGGTTCCGGACGCCGGCGAACATTTCGATGTTGTCCGTGGCCTGCCAGGTGCCGCTGATGTCGTGGTACCAGTAGGCGTCGATGCCCGAGTAACCACCATCGGCGAAGTCAGGGATGTTGCCCTGGTTGTCCAGAGCGTCGATGTACGTCCCCGAATAGGCCACGCGGACCGGGCCGATGTCGTAGCCCAGAGCGATGTTGGCCTTGTACTCGGGCAGGGTGGCGCTGATGTTGTAGGCGCCGGCCGTTCCCTTGTACTCGATGCCGTCCAGCTCGTAGCTGTTCAGCCAGGTCAGGTTGAAGGCGATGTCGAGCTTGTCGCCCCACACGCCGCCAGCCCACGGCACATTCCAGCCGTAACGCGTCGAGAAGTCGATGCCGCTGGTTTCCAGCGACGACACGTTGCCCAGGGGCGCGCGCGCCTTCAGGTTGCCGGCCGCGTCACGATAGATGAGCGGCAGGCCGATGCCCGCGTTGTTGCACTCGGCGATACCGGAGACCGGCGCCGGAGCGGAAGCCGAAGCCGCCGCACCCGCCGCGAAGCAGGCGCCGACGATGCCGGACACGCCACCGCTGATCGTGCCGATGTAGTCCTCGACCTTGATCTGGTAGTAGTCCAGCGACATCGACAGACCTTCAGCGAAGGTCGGTTGCCAAACGGCGCCGATCGTCACGGTGTCCGACTTCTCTTCCGACAGACCGGGGTTGCCGTAGAAGAACGACTCCGTCTGGGTGTTCAGAGCGACGAAGTTGCCGGCGACCGGATCGAAGCCCAGTTGAGCCGTGCAGAAGTTCCGAACGCCCGTGCTGAGCGTACGCGCGGCGCCCGTGCTCGGGTTGACGGTGGTGCAGGGGTCCAGAACGGCCGGGAAGCCCTGGTCGTTGGCCTGGAACAGTTCGAACACGTTCGGAGCCCGGCTGGCGCGCTGATAGAGGGCGCGCAGGCGCAGGCTGTCGACCGGCTCCCACGAACCGCCGAACTTGTAGGACCAAACGCCGCCGACGGTGCTGTAGTCCGAGTAGCGGGCGCCCAGTTCCAGTTCCAGCGACTGGGCGAAGGGAGCGTCACGAAGCAGCGGAATGGCGGCTTCGAAATAGACTTCCTTCGAGGACGAGCTGCCTTGGACGGCCCGTTCGGCGTTGAAGCCGTAGATGTCGCCGGCGTTCTTGGCGTCATCCGGGGTGAAGCCCAGGCTGTCTTCGCGGTACTCGACACCGGCGGCGAAGCCCAGGGGGCCGGCCGGCAGTTCAAGCAGCGTTCCGGTCAGGTTGACCTGCACGTTGTTCCGCTCGAACACGCTGCGGTCCGTGAAGTTCAGGCGCACGAAGTTCGCGGCTTGCGGCGTGATCGTACCGGCGCCGAACAGGTTGATCGGCACGCAGGTCGGGAACAGCAGTTGGACAGCGGGGGCGCAGGTGGTCGCCGTGCCGCCGCCGGCCAGGGCGGCGTTCAGGCGCGAGCGCGAGACGTCGTTCTGGATGGAGGTGGTCAGCTCGGTGCGGCCGTAGCTGTACATGGCTTCCAGCTGCCAGTTGTCGCTCAGATCGGCCCGGATACCGGTGTTGATCTGATAGACGTCGGTGTTGTTCAGCTGGACGCGGGCGCCGACTTCGGCCATCCGGCGGTCGAAGTTCAGCGGCAGGGCCGGGTTCGGACGCGAGTTGGCGTAGGCCAGCAGCGCCGGGTTGTTCTGCACGAAGAAGTTGCTGACCGGGATGTTGATGCCGGTCGCCGGCGTCGGGGCCAGCTGCGAGTTGTTTCGGGTGTCGGTGTAGAAGACTTCCGCGAACGCCTCGACGTTATCGACGACGTCGTAGTGGCCCATCAGCGCGATGTTGAAGCGCTCCGACGGCGACTGCAGCAGGTTGACCGGAGCGAAGTCGTAACGGTCGCTGGTCGTCGGGTTGACGGCGGGGTCGCTGTTGTTGAACGGCCCAGGCACGCCCGGCGTGCGGAACGAACGACGGCAGGGATTGGCCGTCGGACAGCCGGCGGCCGTGTAGGGGTTGGTGCCCAGGTTGTTCAGGCCGCCGTAGATGCCGGTGCCGGAACCCGTGGCGTTGCTGCGTTGCGCCCAGGGACGATCTTCGTTCGGCAGGAAGCCGTCACGGTCGGCATAGCCGACGAAGCCGGTCACGTTGCCGCGGCCGTCAGCGACGTTGGCGCCGAAGGTCATCGAGGCGTCGAACTGCTCGCCGTCGCCGTAGCCCGAGATGCCGTACTGGGTGTTGAAGGCGAAGCCTTCGAAATTCCGCTTGAAGATGAAGTTCACGACGCCGGCCAGGGCGTCGGAGCCGTAGGTGGCCGAGGCGCCGCCGGTGACCACTTCCACGCGTTCGATCAGAGCAGCGGGAATGCTGTTCAGGTCGACCGCGTTGCTCTTGTCATAGGGGACGAAGCGGTGGCCGTTGACCAGCACCAGCGTCCGGCTCGAGCCGAGGCCGCGCAGGTCGACCGTGGCCGAACCGTTGGACGGGTTGTTGGAGTTGGCGGACAGGCCGGGCACGACCTGCGGCAGCTGGTTCAGGATCTGCTCGACGTTGACGTCGCCGCGAGCCTGGATCTGCTCGGCGCTGACGGTCGAGATGGGGCTGTTGGCTACATAGTCCTGACGAACGATGCGCGAGCCGGTGACCACGACGTCATCGATGGTGCTCGGGCCCGGATCCTGCGCCATGGCCGGCGCAGCAAAGGCGAAGGCCGACGCCCCAGCGATGATCGTCGTCGCCAGAAGGCGGCGGCGGTTGTGTTGGAATTTCAAGTTAGTCTCCCCTTGAGACGCCACCACCTGCTTGGTGAAGGTGTCGTGGCTGCGTAAATATTGACCCTGCGGCACGCGAATGCCGCCCCAATCCTGCCGAGTTAGGCACCGACTCGCCTGACGCGCTAGAAAATTACACCACTGTAATGCCGACGTCAGCGGGGTGTCGCATTCTCGACACGATCTGACACAGCGACAATGGCTGGTCTGTTAAAGCAACTATGGCTGGCCCAAATGCACGCGGCCTGCGACAAGAACGACGCCACATCGTCCACTATGGAGGGATCTATGGTCGTCAGAGTCTCGAGCGCCGCGCTGGTCGTCCTAAGCTTCGCAATAGCGAGCCCCGCGAATGCTCAAGAGGCGGCGCCCGCCGGGTCGCCGGCGATCGCCAACCTGGCCGGCTGCCGGGCGATTACCGTGGCCAGCGAACGACTCAGCTGTTTTGACCGGACCGCGCTGGAGCTGGAAACCGCCCTGCGCAGCGGGGAGATTCTGGTGGTGGACCGCACCCAGGCGACGGCGGCGCGACGTCAGGCCTTCGGTACGACCGAAGCCCCCGCCGACATCCTGCAGCCTCCAAGGCAGGAAGACCGTATCGATTCGATCGAGACCACCCTGACTCGCGCCACCCAGTCCGGCGACGGACGCTGGACCTTCGTACTGGCCGACGGCGCGACCTGGCGTCAGGTCGACACGGACCGCGTCCGCTTCGACAACCGCGCCGGCGAGCCGGTCCGGGTCCGGCGCGGGGCCATGGGCAGCTATCTGCTGGTCGTCGGTCACAGCGGCGTCGTCCGCGTCCGGAGACAGTGATCATGGCCGACCACAAGCCCCTGTCGCCTCGCGTCAGCGCAGCGTCACAGCTGCACACGGAAGACGTCGCCGCGCTGGCGACGCAGGGCTTCGCCTCGATCATCAACAACCGTCCCGATGACGAGGAAGCCGGCCAGCCCTCATCGGCCGAGATCGAAGCGGCCGCCCTCGCGGCGGGGCTCAGCTATCTCCACGCGCCGATGCGCGGCATGCCGGATGAGCAAACCGCCGCGGCCGTGGCCGACCGTCTGAAATCTGATTCGGACCGCGGCGCGCGCACCCTGATGTTCTGCCGCTCCGGCATGCGCTCCACTGTCGCCTGGGCTATCGCCCAACGCCAGGAGGGCGCTGATCCCGACGATCTGCGCGACGCCGCCGCGGCCGCCGGATACGATCTCAGCCGCCTGCCGCTTTAGCGGACGACGGCGATGCGCGACGCATAGGGTGCCGGTTCAGGCGTGCACGAGGCGACCGCCAACTGCGCCGCCATGAGACACAGGAAGGCCCCGGCGATGGGCAGAAGCCGATTTGAGACAGCCAAAGCTATGGAAAGGGCCATATCGGGGACTCCGCGGAAGGTTTACGAAATCCTAACGCAAGCCCTGGGCCACGCCGGGAGAGCCGCTTGATCCCCTTCGTCCGGGAGTTTTCCTTCGAGTACGGCCGTAGCGACCGGGTCTCGCCGTTGATCCGAAGGGTCGTGGCGAACAACCCCGGGCCGTTCACCTTCACCGGCACAGGGACCTACATCGTCGGGCGGGACCAACCCGGCGCCGGCGTGGCGGTGATCGACCCGGGTCCGCTGGACGACGCCCACCTCAAGGCCCTGCTGGCTGCGGTCGAGGGCCAGACGGTCAGCCATGTGCTCGTCACCCACACCCACCGGGACCACGCCCCCCTCGCCCGCCCGTTCGCCGAGGCCGTCGGCGGCGCGCCGGTGCTGGCCGCCCGCCCGCCGCTGCGCACGACCCACGCCTCGTCGGCCCTGGACGAGGACGACGACGAGACCTTCGTCCCGGATGTGATCCTGACAGGCGGCGAGCGGATCACGGGCGACGGCTGGATGCTGGAGGCCCTGGCCACGCCGGGGCACGCCTCCAACCACATGGCCTTCGTCCTGACAGAGGAGAACGCCCTGTTCAGCGGCGATCACGTCATGGGCTGGTCAACCACCGTGGTCGCCCCGCCCGACGGGGACATGACCGACTATATGGCCAGCCTGGACGCCGTGATCGCCCGGAATTTCGACACCCTGTGGCCGACGCACGGCGCGCCGGTGACGGAGCCCGCTCCCTTCCTGGCCGCCTATCGCGCCCACCGGCTGGAGCGCGAGGCGCAGGTCCTGGCGCGGCTGCGGGCGGGCGACCGGACTATCGCGGAGATGGTGCCGGTCCTCTACGCTGCCGTGGACAGCCGGCTCTGGCCGGCGGCCTCCCTGTCAGTGTGGGCGCACCTCAATGCGCTGGTCCGCGACGGGCGCGTCGTCGCCCAGCCTCAGCCGTCGCTTCAGGCGGTCTACCGGATTCTCTGACTCCTCGACCGCGCAGGTCGCCTTCACCAGCCGCCACTCCTCGGGGCTGAGGGCGCTCCGACCCGGCCGGGCTGCGGCGCGCGCGGCGCGGGCGCGCCATATGGAATCGGGATGGGTGGCCATGAACTCGGCGGCCTGATCCAGTTCGCTGGACCCGCCCTTGCCCGCCAGCCGCTCGAAGAAGGGCGCCATGCCCTCCGACGACAGGCCGTCGGCGTGAAGCAGGGCCTGCCCGCGGGCGTCGGCCTCGGCCTCGGCGGAACGGCTGTAGCTCAACTCCGAGGCCTGCCCGGCCAGGATGACGGCCTGCTGACCCGCGCCCGAGCCGCCGCCGACCACCAGGTCCAGCAGCATGCCGATGCCGAAATTGCGCCAGACGGCCTGCATCACGTGGCGCTTTTCCACGTGCGAGACTTCGTGCGCGATGACGGCCGAGAGCTCGTCTGGCGTTTCCGCCTGGCGGATCAGATCATCGGTGATCAGGATCCGCCCGCCCGGCATGGCCAGGGCGTTGACCATCGGGGCGTCCACCGCACGCACCCGGATATCGAACGGCGTGTCCGCTTCGGCGGCGATGCGATCGCCCAGCTGCGCCAGCACGCGCTGGCCGGCCGCCTCCTTGCAGGTCGGAAAGAGCTGGGACAGCTGGCCGTTGATGCTGTCGCCCATGCGCTCTTCCATGGAGATCGGCGTGGCGCGAGCGACGGGACCGGACAGGGCGGGCACGCCCACCGTGACGAACAGGACCACGCCCGCCGCCGCCGCGGTCAGTCCACCGACCAGCCACCACTCCCTTTGACGGCGCGACCGGACCTTCTCGGTCAGGCGGTCCCCGGCCAGCGGCGCCCATTCGCCGACCGGCAGAACCAGGCGCGCGTCCGGATCCCGTCGGTTCGAGACCCGGGCCTGATCCGCCTCGACCTCGACCGACAGGTCCGGCAGGCGCCAGATGAAGGCTTCGTCGCCGACCTGGATGTGCAGGACGTCGCCGTCCATCCTGACGTCCGCCGGATGGGATCTCGCCGTCTTCCCGTCGTAGAAGCGCGCGCTCAAGGTCAGATGGCCGAGAAGCCGAAGGCGTCGGCCAGACCTTCGCCACTGCCCGGACCGCGACCGGTCTGCTGCACCAGATCAAGCCGCGCCGTGCCTTCCGAGGTCAGTCGCGAGACAAGGAAGCGCGCCGTCCGAGCCTGCACCCACGGCATCAGGAACCCGAGGGTGATCAGCAGCATGAACAGGTTGGTGACCGTCAGCCACCACAGGGGCAGCGCCTTGACGTTCAGCCGGAACGTCGCGCCGTCCACCGACACCCCCGCCGCGACCGAGCGCATCATGGCGGCGTGATAGGGCGACCAGAGCAACAGGGCGAACGGCGCCAGGAGCAACATCGCGGCATAGGTCATTAGAACAAAGGCGACGCCGGTTTCCGGCGGAGCGCCGCTGCCGGTCTGTTCGAACATTCCGGACGTCATCGCGACCGCTATGAAGACGAAGATCAGCACGAAATAGCCGACCAGGCTTCCGACCCAGCCGATGGCGAAGGGACCGTAGACGCCCTCGTTCTGGGCGCGTCCCATGCGGAAGCGCAGGCGGCGGTCGCCGAAGCGGACCTCGTCCCAGATCTTTTCGGCGAGCGCGCGTTCGGCCGTGGGCCAGAACCAGCCCATGGTGATGCCGCTCAGGAAGCCGGCGAAGATGAAATAGAGACCGTAGTTGGCGGCCGAGCCCTTCAGCTGGAAGCGCACCCCGCGCCAAGTCGTCCGGCTCGCCATGTAGCGGAACGCCGTATAGGTCCCGAAGCCCCAGAGCCAACCGAAGAAGACGTACATCGGAATGTAGGCGGCGAAGACCACCCATTGGCCGAGGAACTGCACCGCGAAGACGATCGCGAGGAACGGCAGGCCCAGCACGACCAGCGCCAGGATGAAGCCGATGAACAGCTCGACGCCGCGACCGGTGTACTCGAACGCCTCATCGTTCAGCCGGACGCCCTTCCAGACCCGCTGACGGACCTCGGTCTTCCCCCAGAAGCGGTAGAGGGTCAGGGTGATCAGGTTCAGCAGACCGTTCTTCAGGCTCAGGCCCAGGAACCGGCCGGGCTCAAGCGTCGTGGTGAAGGTCAGGGTCTCGGGCGTCCCTTCTTCGGGCGCGCCTTCGGCGATGATGTCGGTCAAGTCGTTGTCCCCCAAACTCTTCCCGCATCCGGCGTACCGAGCGACAGTCGCGGTGGCAACCGGGTCCGGGCGAGCTCGGCCGCGAACGTGGCGCCCTCGCCACGGCGGACCCGATCAGTCGATGCCGCGCAGGGCCGCGCTGATCTCGGTCACCAACCGGCAGGCTTCGCCGCCGCGCGGACGGCCGTCGCGGGCGGCGACGCGGATGTCGGTGCGGCCGGGGCGGATGCGGATCACGGCGTCGAAGCCGGCCCCGAACCAGGTCGTGCGGCGGCTGCCGTCGGCCCGGGCGACACCGACCCGACCGAGGTTGAAACCGACCTCCTGCAGGGCCCAGGCGGCGTTCTGCGGGGCGACCTGACTCATGACCGGAACCGCGCCGGGACAGGCCTCGACGCCCACCGCGGGACCAAGACCCGCGGGACGGTCCGCGCGCCGGTCGCCGAACCCGGGGATGTCGGTCAGGTTGGTGCTGACGTTCTCGACCGGCCCGGCGGCCAGCCGCCCCTTCTGCCAGACGAAGACGCCCAGCGCGCCCACGCCCATGATCAGCCCCGCCAGCGCGACAAGGCCCAGGGCGCGGAGGTTCCGCAGCGCCAGGATCACAGCCAGCACGCCCGCGGCGGCGCCGACGAACGAGAGGATCCACGCCAGCTTCAGGGTCAGCAGGTCATAGCCGATCCCCATCGGCAGCAAGCCGACGCGTACGCCAATGGCGGCCAGCAAAACCAGCAGCGGCGTCGCGGCCGCGAGGCCCGTCAGGGCGTTGACCGCCCCCCTGCCCTTGATCGCGGCCCGCGCCATGACCTCAGCCTCCAGTGGTCGGAAGACGATAGTCCTTCAGCCGCTCGCGCACGACCTTCTTGTCGATCTTGCCGGTGGCGCCCAGCGGGATGTCGTCCACAAAGACCACGTCGTCCGGCATCCACCATTTGGCGATCTTGCCCTGCAGGAAGTCGAGGTGTTCCTGCTTGTCCTCGGACTCGCCGGGCCGCAGCTTGATCACCAGCACCGGACGCTCGTCCCACTTGGGGTGAGCCGCGCCGATGACGGCGGCCAGCTCGACCTTGGGATGCCCCATGGCGATGTTCTCGATCTCGATCGAGCTGATCCATTCGCCGCCGGACTTGATCACGTCCTTGGCGCGGTCGGTGATCTGCATGAAGCCCTGCTCGTCGATGGTCGAGACGTCGCCGGTGTCGAAATAGCCTTCGTTGTCGAGGATCTCGCCGCCCTCGCCCTTGAAGTAGGCGCCGGCGATGGTCGGCCCCTTGATCATCAGCCGGCCGTAGGTGTGCCCGTCGTGGGGCATTTCCTGACCGGCGTAGTTCTTCAGCTTCAGTTCGACGCCCAGCGGCGGCTGGCCCTGTTTGACACGCCACTTCATCTGCTCGTCGTACGGCAGGGCGGCCAGTTCGGGCGTCATGTTGGACAGGGTGCCGATGGGCGAGGTCTCGGTCATGCCCCAGCCCTGCAGCACCTCGATGTTGAACTCGTCGTGGAAGGCGCGGATCAGGCTTTCCGGCACGGCCGAGCCCCCGATCAGCACCTTCTTGACCGTCGGGATCTTCAGATTGTTCTCGCGCAGGTGGGTCAGCAGCCCCTGCCACACCGTCGGCACGGCTGCCGAGAAGGTCACGCCCTCGCTTTCGATCAGCTCATAGATGGCCGCGCCGTCCATGCGCGCACCCGGCATGACCAGCTTGGTGCCGCCCGCCGGACCGGCGAAGGCGATCCCCCAGGCGTTGGCGTGGAACATCGGCACCACCGGCAGGATGACCTCGCTCGGCGACGCCCCCAGCACGGTCGACTGCATGCCCAGCAGCGTGTGGATGAAGTTCGAGCGATGCGAGTACAGCACGCCCTTCGGATTGCCGGTGGTGCCCGAGGTGTAGCAAAGGCCGCAGGCGGTGTTTTCCTCGAAGTCGCCCCAGACGACGTTCTCGGACGCGCCCGACAGCAGGGCTTCGTAGCATTCCGCGCCCGGCAGCTTCGTCGCCGGCATGGTCATCTCGTCGGTCAGCACCACCACCCGCTCCACGCTCGGGCAGTGCGGCAGCACGGCCTCCAGCAGGGGGATGAAGGTCAGATCGACGAAGATGATCTTATCCTCGGCGTGGTTGATGATATAGGCGAGCTGTTCGGGGAACAGGCGCGGGTTCAGGGTGTGGCACACCGCCCCCATGCCCATGATGCCGTACCAGACCTCCATGTGGCGGCCGGTGTTCCAGGCCAGGGTGGCGATGCGGTCGCCGACCTTCACGTCCCAGTCCTGCAGCACGCGGGTCACGCGGCGGGCGCGGGCATGGATCTCGGCATAGGTGGTGCGGACGATCGGACCCTCGACCGAGCGAGTCACGACCTCCCGATGACCGTGCCAATTATTGGCGTGATCAATGATCTTGTCGACCGTCAGCGGCCAGTCCTGCATCAAACCAAGCATACGATCCCTCACACTCTGCATCCGCTATCCGGGACGCTTGAAGCCACGCTATCGGCGCGTCCGGGGATAAGCAACGTGACGCAGGGTCAACGACGGCGTCGAACCCCCGGGCTAGCCGCCGCCGTTTCCCCGCCCTAGAAGGCCGCCATGGCCATCCTTATCGCGATCACCGGCGGCTCCGGCTCGGGCAAGAGCACGCTGGCGGAAGCCCTGCTCGCCGCCCTACCCGACGGCGCGGCGGTGCTGCTGCGCGAAGATTCCTACTACCGGGACGCCGCCGGCCTTCCGGACTTCGACCCGAACACCTTCGACTTCGACGACGTCGCCGCCCGCGACCACGCGCTGATGATCCGCGACCTGTCCGAGCTGAAGGCCGGACGCGCGATCACCGCCCCAATCTATTCCTTCATCCACCATGGCCGCGAGCCGGGCGGCGAGCCGGTGCCGGCCGCCGAGGTCGTGATCGTGGAAGGCACCCATGTGCTGTGCACGCCGGGACTGGTCGACCTGTTCGACATCCGGGTGTTCGTCGACACCCCCGTAGACATCCGCTTCATCCGCCGCCTGCTTCGCGATCAGGCCGAACGCGGACGGACAGCCGAGTCGGTCATCGCCCAGTATCTCGGCACCGTCCGTCCGGGCCATGAACGGCTGACCGAGCCGTCGCGGCTCAACGCCGACTTTATCGTGGCCGACGCAACCGCCGCGGTTCGCCTTGAAGACCCACAAGTTGTGGTCCGCCTCGCCGCGCCGGTCCTGGCCCACCCCCTGCTGGTGCCGTTCGTCCGGACCTGACGGTCCCTGACAGGGGCCTTGCCGTCCGCCCGCGGAAGCGTCACTTTGTCGCTCACCAAGCGATGAATTCCAACATGCCACCTCCTTCGGGCGACACCCAGTTCCACGATCCCAAGCGGCAGGCCATCATCAGGTATGCGCGTGCGGCCTTCATATCCGTGGGCTACGCCGGGACCCGGATCGAGCCCATCGCGCGCGAGGCCGGGGTCTCCACCGCCACCCTCTACGCCCTGTTCGCCGGCAAGTCGGAGCTGTTCTCGGCCGTCATCGACGACGCCGCCGCCCAGTTCGCCTACCAGATGGCTGGCGTGCGCGCCTGCGACGGCGACGCCCGCACGCAGCTGACCAGTTTCGCGGAAGCCTACGCCTGTTTCATGGGCGACGGCTTCGTGCGCTCCATCTTCCGCCTGGTCCTGGCCGAGCGTCCCCGCTTCCGGGCGACGGCGATGCGCTTCTTTGAAAAGGGCCGCACCGAGTTCGGCGCCACCCTGATCGGCATCCTGAAAGACCATCAGGCTCGCGGCGGCCTGAAGGACATCGAGAAGGCCTCATGGGCGGCGGGCGAGCTGATGGGGATGATCGAACACCCCGTCTTCTTCGTGCCGCTGGTCACGGGCGACGAGGTCCGGGCAAGCCGAACCAACGCCCAGATCGTCGCCCACGTCATCGACACCTTCATGGCGCGCTACGGCGCCTGACCGTCAGGGCTGCAGGCGGGACGTCCGCCAGCCCTCCCCGTCCCGCGTGAACAGCAGGCGGTCATGCAGGCGGAACGGCCGATCGCGCCAGAACTCCACCGTCCGCGGGATCACCCGCCAGCCCGTCCAGCGTTCGGGCCGGGGCACGTCCTGCCCTTCGAAGCGCGCCGTCTCGCGGGCCACGGCCAGCTCCAGCGCCTCGCGGCTCTCCAGCGGCCGTGACTGGTCCGAGGCCCAGGCTCCGATGCGGCTCTCGCGCGCCCGGCTGGCGAAATAGGCGTCGGCTTCCGCGGCGCTGACCGGCTCGATACGCCCCCGCACCCGCACCTGCCGCCGCAGCGATTTCCAGTGGAACAGCAGCCCCGCCGCCGGATGCGCCGCCAGCGCCTCGCCCTTGGCGCTCTCGCGGTTGGAATAGAAGGTGAAGCCCCGCCCATCGACATCCTTCAGCAGCACCATCCGCGCGTCGGGATCACCCGAGGCGTCGACGGTGGCCAGCGCCATGGCGTTGGCGTCGTTCGGCTCATACCGCTTGGCGTCCTCCAGCCATTCGACGAACAGGCCGACGGGCTCGCTCCGCTGGAAGATGGCCTCGTCCCCGTTGGCGGCGAGCGCGGCGGCGTACTGGTCCGCATATTCTTCGCGGGTCGGGCTGGGCGGGATCACGGGTGCGGTCATGACCTCCAGATAGCCCCTCGCGCGTCCGAACGGGAGAGCCGTCACGGTTAAGCCGGTCTTCACCACGTTGGTGGCTTGGTGCGTATATGCGCGCTCGTCACTCCTCCGAGGTCTCCTCGCTCAGCGAAGCCTGGGCCCTGCTCGGCCTGACCGGCCCGGCCGAGGGTCCGGCGCTGACCACCGCCTTCCGCGCGGCGGTGAAGGCCGCCCGTCCGGACCAGACCGGCGGCGACGAGGCGCGCTTCCGAAAGGTGATCGCCGCCTGGCGGCTGGTGCAGAGCGCCCCTCCACAGGCCGCTCTCGCCGCGCCAGAAGCCCCTGCGCACGCCCGGACCATCATCGCCATCACGCCCCAGGACGCTCTCAACGGCGGGCCCATCACCGTCCACGCGGGCGACCGAACCCTGCGCGTCCAGGCGCCCGCCGGGATGCGTTCGGGCGAGCATCTGCGGCTCAAGGGCGGCGCGGCGGACGGCGCGGACCTGTATCTGCCGGTGCTGATCCGCGGGGCGGACGGCCTGAGCGTCATCGGCGACGACGTTTATATGAGCTGGCCCATTCCGCTGCGCCTGGTCGAGGATGGCGGGCGGCTGGAGATCGACACCCACGCCGGGCCGCGCTCAGCCTGGATCGTGGCGGGACAGGAACCGCTGCGCCTGCGCCTGAGGGGATTGGGCCTCCCGGCGCGCGGATCACGGCCGCAGGGGCATCTGTTCGTGACCCTGACCCCGTCCGAAGACGCCCCCTCTGCGGCGGAAGACCTGCTGATCCGCTTCACCCGTGTCTGGACGCCGGACCGCCTGGCGGCTTAAGCCAGACGGATGTCGCACAACACCTTCGGCCATCTGTTTCGCGTGACCACCTGGGGCGAGAGCCACGGGCCGGCGATCGGCTGCGTCGTCGACGGTTGCCCGCCCAACATCCCGCTGACCGAGGCTGATCTCCAGCCGTGGCTGGACCGGCGCAAGCCCGGGGGCAGCCGCTTCGTCACCCAGCGGCAGGAGAGCGATACGGCCCGCATCCTGTCCGGCGTCTTCGATGACGGCGAGGGCCAGGTCACGACCGGCACGCCCCTCTCGATCCTGATCGACAACGAGGACCAGCGGTCCAAGGACTACGGCGAGATCGCCCGCGCCTACCGCCCCGGCCATGCCGACTACGCCTATCAGGCCAAATACGGCGTCCGCGACCATCGCGGCGGCGGCCGGTCCTCGGCCCGCGAGACCGCCATGCGCGTCGCCGCCGGGGCCGTCGCCCGCAAGGTGCTGGGCGACGGCGTCCAGATCCGCGCCGGCGTGGTCCAGCTGGGTCCGCACCGCATCGCGCCCGAGGCCGTCGATTTCGACGCCGTCTACGACAACGCCCTGTTCGCCGCCTCCGCCGCGGTCGTCCCCGCCTGGGAAGCGTATCTGGACGGCGTGCGCAAGGCGGGCTCGTCCATCGGCGCCGTGGTCGCGCTGGAGGTCACCGGCGTCCCCGCCGGCTGGGGTGCGCCGATCTACGGCAAGCTGGACGCCGAACTGGCCGCCGCCCTGATGTCGATCAACGCCGTGAAGGGTGTCGAGATCGGCGCGGGCTTTGAAGCCGCCGAACTGTCAGGCGAGGAGAACGCCGACCAGATGCGTCTGGGCGAGGACGGCCGACCGGTCTTCCTGAGCAATCGCGCGGGCGGCGTCCTGGGCGGCATCTCGACCGGACAACCGCTGACGGCGCGCGTCGCCTTCAAGCCCACCTCCTCCATCCTGACCCTGCGCCAGACCGTCACTCGCGACGGGACCGAGACCGACCTGCGCACCAAGGGCCGCCACGACCCCTGCGTCGCCCTGCGCGGCGTCCCGGTCGTCGAAGCCATGGCCGCCTGCGTGCTGGCCGATGCGATGCTGCGGCACCGGGCACAGGTGGGGTGAACGGCGCGAGGCGGTTGCGGCTTTGGCTCGCGCTGAACCAGTCCCCCCTTACGCTCGCCCTCATCCTTCTGTTCGTAGGGATCATCGCGACCTTGCTGATCTGCATGATGCTCTGGGCGCTTCAGTCCCGCGGACCGGCTGAGCCGATACCTGGCGTGGCCAAGGCCTTCGGCATGCGTGAGCGCGATGAAGGCTCATACCGCGTCATGCTGGTCCAAACCGCCGACGGCACGGTGGCCTTGCGCGCGCCGGTCCGGCGGGACTGCCGGGTCGGCGACCGGGTCGTTCTGCGCCGGACCCAGACGCGGGTCAGCGCGATGTACGGCCTCGCGTCATGCGCCCGTGGAACGCCTTCGAACCGCCCGGATCCGAAGCGCCCGCCGCGAGTGGGATGATCCGGCGACAGGGAGGCCCTCCGCCCGCTTCACGGAAGCGTGAGCGGCGGAACCGCCCCGGCTGCGCCTACCCTCCACCGCCTGGCTTGGAGCAGCAGAATGCCGACCTATTACGGAACCAGCGCGGCCGAACGGATCGAGGGATCGGCGGCCGACGACGTCATCTTCGGCTTGGGCGGCAATGACGTCATCAACGCCCTCGACGGGAACGACTGGATCTACTGGTACAATACCTCCGGCGTCGGGCACGGCCTGGACACAGTCAACGGCGGCGGCGGCGTCGACACCATGCGGCTGCAATGGCTGACCCCCTTCACGGGCAATTTCGTGCATGTCGGCGGCGTCAACGGAACCACGGTCGTGGAACAGGGCAGCGGCGGCGTCGGCGACCCGCGGTTCGCACTCAACTATTCCGTCAACGTCGAGAACCTGGACCTGATATTCGGGCCGCAGGGCGTCGCGCATGTGACGGTGTTCCTCAACGCCCTGACCGGCACGGGGACGACCGGCCTGATCACGATCGACGGGCGCGGGCTGGAAGCGCTGACCGTGGTCACGACACAGGCGGTCAACAACCTGGCGATCTACGGGACGGAAAATGACGACAGGCTCACGGGCGGAGCCGGCGACGACCAGCTGTCAGGCGGCGATGGCGACGATATCCTGGATGGGGGCCGCGATGGCGCTGACACGCTCGTCGGCGGGTTGGGCGACGACACCTATGTGCTGACCGACTTCCGCGACAGCTTCGTCGAGGCGCCCGGAGAAGGTGTCGACAGCCTGATCGTGGGCCTGCGCGACTGGCGTCTGGCTGATCATCTGGAGAATCTGACGGTCGGCCTCGCCGGCGACAGCCAGGGCTTCGTCGGCATCGGCAACGCCGCGGACAACCGCATTTCCGGCGGCGGCGGCGCCGACTACCTCATCGGCCTGGACGGCGATGACCGGCTGAGCGGCGGCTTCGGCCTGGCCAACACCCTGCAGGGCGGGCTCGGAGACGACGTCTATGTCGTCGCGGAAGCCGGCGACACGATCGTCGAGTTCGACGGCGAGGGGAACGACACGGTCGAGACCTTCCTCACCAGCTACACCCTCCGGGACAATGTGGAGAACCTGACGTTCGTGAGCGGGTCGGGGACCGGAACCGGAAACGCTGCAGCGAACAGACTGCAGGGCGCCGACGGAAACGACGCGTTGTACGGATTGGACGGCGACGACGTCCTGCTGGGCGGCGCGGGCGACGACCTTCTCTTCGGCGGAGACGGATCGGACACCCTGATCGGCGGATCGGGCAATGACGAGATGACCGGCGGGGCCGGGGCCGACCTCTTCGTCTACGACGGCGGCATGGATGCGTCCCTCATCCGTGACTTCAACCATTCGACAGGCGACCGGATCGACGTGAGCGCGGTCCTGGGCAACCTGGGGCCGTTGGGCGACGATCCCTTCGGCAGCGGGGTGCTGAGCCTGCAGGCGACGAACTGGGAAGCGGCCGCCGCGACGGCCGTGATGTACGATCCGGACGGGGCCGGCCCGGAGGCGGCCGAGTTGCTGCTGATCGTGCTCGGCAACGCCATCCAGCAGGACAGCTTCATCTTCTGAAGGCCGCCCGACGCGGACCTATTCCGGTCCGAAATCGCCGAGCGTCAGCATGCCGCTGATCAGGTTGCCTTCCTGAATTTCACTGCTGTTCGTGCTCCACTGGACATCGAACGACCTGGACGAACTGGTTGTGAAGTCGGCCGCGTTGGTTGTGAGCGCGACGGCTGTTCCGGCCGTCACGGCATAGAGGGTGATCACCCCGCCCAGGGTGGTTCCCGAGGACAGATTCAGTTGAACGTTCATCGGGCTGACGATGATGCCGGTGACGCCGAGGATGCCCGCGAACGAAAGGTCCTGCTGGCCCCCAAAGATGAACTGGCTACCGTGGATCTGGAAACTCAGGGTCACGTCGCTCGTGGCGGTCACCCCCGTGAGGTCGATCTTGATCTGTCCGTAGTCGCTCATCGCATCCCCCTGGGCTCAGTCTGAAAAAAGAAACGCCGCCCGGAAAATCCGGGCGGCGTCCCTGTCGTCATGTCGGCGGCGTCAGTGCGCCACCACCGCGGCCCCGTCGGCCGGCGGCTGGGCCGGCGGCAGGGGTTCGGCGCTCTCGTCCCACTCCACAGGCGTCAGCGTGCCGGTCAGGGCCCACTTCAACGCCTCGTCGGCGGTCTTGATCGGGACGATCTCCAGCGCGCCCTTCACATTGTCGGGCACGTCGGCGAGGTCCTTCTCGTTCTCTTCCGGGATCAGCACCGTCTTGATGCCCGAGCGGAGGGCCGCCAGCAGCTTCTCCTTCAGGCCGCCGATGGCGGTGACCCGGCCGCGCAGGGTGATCTCGCCGGTCATGGCGATGTCCTTGCGGATCGGGATACCGGTCAGGACCGAGACCATGGCCACGGTCATGGCCACACCCGCCGAGGGACCGTCCTTGGGCGTCGCGCCGTCCGGCACGTGCACGTGGATGTCGGTCTTCTCGAACACCGGCGGCTTGACGCCGAAGGCCAGCGAGCGCGCCCGGACGTAGGAGGCGGCGGCGGAGATCGACTCCTTCATCACCTCCTTCAGGTTGCCGGTCACGGTCATGCGGCCGCGGCCCGGCATCTTGATCGCCTCGATGGTCAGGATGTCGCCGCCGAACTCGGTCCAGGCCAGGCCGGTGACGATGCCGACCTGATCCTCCTCGTCCGTCTCGCCGTAGCGGAACTTCCTAACGCCCGCGTATTCGGCCAGCTTGGCGTCATCCACGGTGATGGTCAGCGCCTTGTCCCGGGCCATTTCGCGCACGGCCTTGCGGGCCAGCCCGCCCAGGGCCCGTTCCAGCGAACGCACCCCGGCTTCCCGGGTGTAGTAGCGGATCAGGTCGCGGATGGTCGTTTCCGGCACGATGAACTCGGCCGGCTTCAGGCCGTTCTCCTCGGTCACCTTGGGCAGGACGTGCCGCTTGGCGATCTCGACCTTCTCGTCCTCGGTGTAGCCGGACACCCGGATGATCTCCATCCGGTCCATCAGCGGCTGCGGCATGTTCAGGCTGTTGGCCGTGGTCACGAACATGATGTTGGACAGGTCGTAGTCGACCTCGAGGTAGTGATCCCCGAAGGTCGAGTTCTGGGCCGGATCCAGCACCTCCAGCAGGGCCGACGAGGGGTCGCCGCGCCAGTCGGCGCCCAGCTTGTCGATCTCGTCCAGCAGGATGAAGGCGTTGGTGGTCTTCGCCTTCTTCATCGACTGGATGATCTTGCCCGGCATGGACCCGATGTAGGTCCGGCGGTGGCCGCGGATCTCGGCCTCGTCGCGCACGCCGCCCAGCGACATGCGGACGTACTCACGACCGGTGGCTTTCGCGATCGACTTGGCCAGCGAAGTCTTGCCGACGCCGGGAGGTCCGACCAGGCACAGGATCGGGCCGCGCAGCGAACCGGTGCGCGCCTGGACGGCCAGATACTCGATGATCCGTTCCTTGACCTTCTCCAGGCCGTAGTGATCCTCCTCGAGGATGTCCTCGGCCTTCTGCAGGTCGATCGGCTTCTGCTTGGCCTTGCCCCACGGGATCGACAGCAGCCAGTCGAGGTAGTTCCGCACCACCGTGGACTCGGCCGACATCGGGCTCATGTTGCGCAGCTTCTTGACCTCGGCCTCGGCCTTGGTCCGCGCTTCCTTGGACAGTCGGGTCTTGCGGATCCGCTTCTCCAGCTCGAGGATTTCGTCGCGCTGGTCGTCGGTCTCGCCCAGCTCGCGCTGGATCGCCTTCATCTGCTCGTTCAGATAGTACTCGCGCTGGGTCTTCTCCATCTGGCGCTTCACGCGCGAGCGGATCTTCTTTTCGACCTGCAGGACGGAGATTTCGCCCTCCATCAGGCCGTAGACCTTTTCCAGCCGTTGCGGCACGGCGACGGTCTCCAGCAGACCCTGCTTGTCGCCGATCTTGACCGACAGGTGAGCCGCCACCGAGTCCGCCAGCTTGGACGGGTCGGTGATCTGGGGGATGGAGCTGAGGGCCTCGGGCGGGACCTTCTTGTTCAGCTTCACATAGTTTTCGAACTGCTCGATCACCGCGCGCAGCAGGGCTTCGGACTGCGAGGGCTCGCCGGCTTCGTCGGCGATCTCCACCGCCTCGGCCTCGAAATATTCGGTGCGGTCGGTAAAGCGGGTCAGGCGCGCCCGGCCCTTGCCCTCGACCAGCACCTTCACGGTGCCGTCGGGCAGCTTCAGCAGTTGCAGGACATTTGCGAGCACGCCGATGGGGTAGATGGCGTCGGCCGACGGATCGTCGTCGACGCTGTTCTTCTGGGTGGCCAGCAGGATCTGCTTTTCACCCTTCATGATCTCATCCAGCGCACGCACGGATTTCTCGCGTCCCACGAACAGGGGCACGACCATGTGCGGGAAGACGACGATGTCTCTTAGCGGCAGGACGGGAAGGGTCTTGGTCTCGGTCATGATGCTACTCCGGGGCCCTTGTTGATCTCGAGCCCGCCGCGCCGGCGGTCGGGACGCTGTGCCCCGCCGTTTCGACTCGGCCCGCCATTCGGCGGCCTTCGGGACAGTATGTGGTTTTGCGGACGCGCCATTCAAGCGTGACCACTGCAGGCGACTGGGGACCGTTCATTCGCGGCCAAGCTGCAAGGTTCATGCGGCGGCGAGGCCCGACGCGCGATCTCCCCGCGCCGGCGGGCCTGTGGGCCGCAAGATCGACCGCGAGGGACTGTGGCAGGCCAGCAACCGTTTCGCAGGGATCACGATGTTTTCGTCCGCGGCGCCCCGACGAAAAGGGCCGCCCGCCGAATCCGGCGAGCGGCCCCTCTGGTCTTGGGCTCCGAAAGTCGCCGGTTAGGCGGCGCTGTCGGGCTGGGCGCTCTTCTTGCCCTTGGTCTCGGCGTAGATCAGCAGCGGCTGAGCCTTGCCCTCGATGACCTCGGCGTTGACGACGACTTCCTCGACGCCCTCGAAGGTCGGCAGCTCGAACATGGTCTCCAGCAGGATGCCTTCCAGGATCGAGCGCAGGCCGCGCGCGCCGGTCTTGCGGGTGATGGCCTTCTTGGCGACGGCGTTCAGGGCGTCGTCGGTGAAGGTCAGATCGACATTCTCCATCTCGAACAGGCGCTTGTACTGCTTGACCAGGGCGTTCTTCGGCTCGGTCAGGATAGTGACCAGCGCCGGTTCGTCCAGGTCTTCAAGCGTCGCCAGAACCGGCAGACGGCCGATGAACTCGGGGATCAGGCCGAAACGCATCAGATCGTCCGGCTCGACGCCCTTGAGGATGTCGCCCGTGCGGCGCTCGTCGATTTCCTTGACCTTGGCTCCGAAGCCGATCGAGGCCCCCTCGCCCCGCGCCGCGATGACCTTTTCCAGGCCGGCGAAGGCGCCGCCCACGATGAACAGGATGTTGGCGGTGTCGACCTGCAGGAACTCCTGCTGCGGATGCTTGCGGCCGCCCTGCGGGGGCACGGAGGCGACGGTGCCTTCCATGATCTTCAGCAGGGCCTGCTGCACGCCTTCGCCCGACACGTCGCGAGTGATCGACGGGTTGTCCGACTTGCGCGAAATCTTGTCGATTTCATCGATGTAGACGATCCCGCGCTGGGCCCGTTCGACGTTGTAGTCGGAGGCCTGGAGCAGCTTCAGGATGATGTTCTCGACGTCTTCGCCCACGTAACCGGCTTCGGTCAGGGTGGTGGCGTCCGCCATCGTGAACGGCACGTCGATGATGCGCGCCAGCGTCTGGGCCAGCAGCGTCTTGCCCGAGCCGGTCGGCCCGATCAGCATGATGTTCGACTTGGCCAGCTCGACGTCGTTGTTCTTCGTCGCGTGGTTCAGGCGCTTGTAGTGGTTGTGAACCGCGACCGAGAGCACCTTCTTGGCGTGGCTCTGACCGATCACATAGTCGTCCAGGACCTCGCGGATCTCCTTGGGCGAAGGCACACCGTCCTTGGCCTTGGAGAACGAGATTTTGTGCTCTTCACGGATGATGTCCATGCACAGCTCGACGCATTCATCACAGATGAACACGGTCGGGCCGGCGATGAGCTTGCGCACCTCGTGCTGGCTCTTGCCGCAGAACGAGCAGTAGAGCGTACTTTTGGCGTCGGTGCCGGCTGCCTTGGTCATAGACCCTTCTCACTCCCGCGGTTCACCCCGATATGAGGCGGAACGCGCTTCCTCCGCGTTTGATTCCCGAACATTGGGCGCAAAGGTCTTCAAAAATTGACAATCACCCATCCCCGCGCCCGCCACAACCCCGCGAAAGCGTGGCCATTGCCGGTTTTGGGACGTTCACTGTTGATGGGGATCACGGCGAATGTCTGACATGGGAACCCTTAAGGGATTTCGCCACACCGTTGCAAAAGGCGTGCCCGTCGTCGCGTTCGATTTCGACGGCACCCTGACGATCCGCGACAGCTTCACCGCCTTCCTGCGCTGGCGCGCCGGTCCCGGGGCCTGGGCGCTGGGCCTGGTGAAGATGGCGCCCGCCGTGGCCACCTATGCCCGCGATCGCGACCGGGGACGGATCAAGGCCGCCTCGGTCCGGGAGTTCCTGAAGGGCGTCCCCCGCGCCGCGCTGGAAGCGGACGCCGAGCGTTTCGCCGAGCGGGTCTGGGCGGACTTCATGCGGCCCGACGCGCTCAAGGTCTGGAACGACTGGGGCGCGCGGGGCGCGCATCGCGTCATCGTGACCGCCAGCCCCGAGACCACGGTCGCCCCCTTCGCCCGCCGGCTGGGCGCGGACGCCCTTCTGGGCACCCTGCTGACCTTCGATGCACAGGATCTCGTCACCGGCGCCTTCGACACCCCCAATTGCCGGGGCGAGGAGAAGGTGCGCCGCCTGCGCGAAGCCTACGGCGACGACGTCCGCCTGACCGCCGCCTACGGCGACACCTCGGGCGACACCGAGATGATCGCCATCGCTGAAGAGAAGGGCTTCCGGGTCTTCACCGGCCGCCCCTGAGGATCAGCGTCCCTCGCCGTCCACGTCGAAGACCATGGCCTTGCCGCGCGAGGTGGGTTCCCAGCCCGCCTCGATCACCGCCGTCACGGCGTTGCGGACGTAGTCGGTGTTCACGAATTGCTTCTCGGTGTCCGGGCGTCCGTTCGGGCGCAGCGGCGGCGGAAACTGCACGATGGCCTCGCGCTTGAAGTCCTGCAGCCGCAGGGTCACGGCGATGCCTTCCCAGACGCCGCCGTTCAACGGCCGGGGCTGGCGTCGGAGCTCCCAGTGATAGGTGTCGCCGTCGACCTGGACGGTCCCGCTATTGTCTCGAGTCTGCATGGCGGCGTGATAGCACAGGATAGACCCTCTCCGGCTACTCCGCGCTCGCGACGGTGCGGAGCCGTTCGACCATCCGCGCGGACTGAAGCTCAGGCTCGATCTTCAGGTCCCGCGACACGTCATAGAGGCCCCGGACATAGGCTTCGTCCCAGTCCGTCAGGCCACTGGCGACATGACCCGTCCGGAACAGGTTGAGGATGGTCGAGAAGTCGCCCAGCTCAGCCTGCATGTCGATCTGGGTGAAGCTGATCATCGTCAGATAGGCGATGAGGTTCTCGGCGCTGACATTGGCCACCCTGTCGGCGTCCAGGATGATGATCAGCCGCTGAAGGTCATCGCGAGTGTGCAGGTCGCGGTTCATGGCGGTGCGGATCTGGATCGGCGCCCTTCCTGGTCCGTTCGTGAGGACGCGTCCGCCGGTGAAGATGTCGAAATACGCCGGGCGGCTGATCGCCCACCAGCGGACAGGCACGTCGGCCGTGGTGAAATACTCCAGCTTTTCCCGGGACAGTGCGGCGCGGGCGATATTGGGCCGGAACTCCCGATACTCCTGTCGGACCCACTGCGCGGCGACCGCGCGGGAATCGACAGCGCCGATGATCATGATGTTGGGATCGCAGGGGCCGTCCTTGATCGGCACGTTCAGGGCTTCGCCCGCCTGGACCAGGCCGTCGGCGATCTGCTGGCCGGCCTCGCGCTGAAAATTATAGACGCCGATGCAGACCGGTCCGCGCCAGCGGGCCAGACCACGCGACGGAACCGGATTGGAAGCCCCCTCCGTGAAGCGCCGGACCTGTTCCTCCAGCCGCCCTGTGACCACCACATCCTCAAGGGCCGTCGCCTCGGCCTGCGCGGGCGCGGGCTGCGGCGCCTCTTGCGCGGCGGCCGCCGTCGCCGCCAGCCCCATGGACAGGGCGAACATCACGCCAAGAGCCGTTCTCATCACCACCCCCTCCAGCTGACGACAGAGAACGCTAGTAGACGAACAGACACAAAACAACCGCCGGACGCGCCGGCGGTTGTCAGGTCTCTCAGACGGCCATCGCCGTGCGAATCAGGTCCCAGGCGTCTTCACGCCGTCGGCGTCGGCCTGTTCGCGGCGGTCGTAGACGTGGTCCACGATGCCCCAGGCCTTGGCTTCCTCGGCCGACATGAAGTGGTCGCGGTCCAGGGTCTTCTCGACTTCCTCATAGGTCCGGCCGGTGTGTTCGACGTAGATCTCGTTGAGGCGCTTCTTGGTGTAGCGGATGTCGGCCGCGTGCAGCTCGATGTCCGAGGCCTGGCCGCGGAAACCGCCCGAAGGCTGGTGCACCATGACCCGCGCGTTCGGCAGGGCCACGCGCTGGCCGGCGGCGCCGGCGGTCAGGATCAGCGAGCCGGCCGAGGCGGCCATGCCCATGCACACCGTCGAAACCGGCGAGCGGATGTATTGCATGGTGTCGTAGATCGCGAGCGCCGAGGACACCTGTCCGCCGGGGCTGTTGATGTACATGCTGATTTCCTTCTTCGGGTTCTCCGATTCCAGGAACAGCAGCTGGGCGCAGATCAGCGAGGCCATGCCGTCCTCGAAGGGACCGGTCAGGAAGATGATCCGTTCGCGCAGCAGGCGCGAGAAGATGTCGAAGGCGCGCTCGCCCCGGCTGGATTGCTCGACCACCATCGGGACGAGGTTCATGTTCATCAGTTCGATCGGATCGCGCATTCAGGCCTTCTCGGATGCTTTGGGCGCGACTCAGCGGCCGCCGTCCCTCTTGGACAGGATATCGTCTTGAGGAAGCGTTCACGCAAGGCGGGGACGACGCTTCGTCACTCCGCCTTATCCTCGTCCTCGGCGGGAGCCGTCGCCTGGGCCCGGCGATCATGGGCCATGGCGTTGGACACGGAGCTGGCCTGGTGGCTGGGCCGCAGCTGGTTCAGTTCCGCGTCATACAGGGCGCTCAGATAGCTGCGGTCCCAGTCGGTCATGCCGTCGATGCCGGCGCCGCCGGGCTGCTCGAACAGGTTCAGCACCGAGTTGAAGCTGCCGGTCGCCGCGTCCGGATCGATCTGGGCCAGCGCGACCATGGCGATGTAGTCGCTGAGCTGGTTGAAGTTCAGCCCTTCGGCGCGGCCGAAATCGACGATCACGAACACTCGGTCGAGATTGTTCTGGACCTGGGTCCGCAGGCGCGACGAGGCGAAGATCGCCGTCATGCGCGGCTCGTCGTCCTGACCGGGAATGCGCACCACGGGGGCGCCGGTCTGGGAATCGACCGGCAGGGCGACGTGCCACCAGCGGACCGGCGCTTCCGACGCCACGAACTTCTCCAGGGCGACGGCGCCGCGGTCCGATCCGCTCCAGTTCGGACGGAAGGCGCGCGGGGTGGCGTCGACCAGCGCCTGGGCCAGGGCCGGACCGTCGGAGGTGCCGATGATCACCACGTTCGCCTTGCAACCCGGCTCGCCGGGCTCGAGCCCGACATCCATGGCCACCTGGGACACCCGATCGACCAGGTGCTGGGCGGCGGGGTTGCGGACATTGACGACGCCGACGCACACCCGGCGATCCCAGCGCGCGGGCCCACGCCCGGGCGAAGGCGCCGCGACCTCGTCGACGAAATTACGGATGGCGCGCTCCAGGCGCTGACGCTGGACGACGACGTCTTCCAGCTGAGTCGCCGCCGGCGGAACCTGCGCCGCCGGAACGGGAGCCGCGGGCGGCGCCGGGTCCTGCAGGATCAAGGATCCCGCGACCGCGAAAGACGCAAACAGAACGCTCATCACCCACTCCCCAGGCGCAAACACCGGGCCGCGACCCGCGTCACAGGATTGTATTGCAAAGCTTCGCCGTCCTCCAGCGACCCCTGCGATCCCGCGGAATGATGGACCGGGACGACGCGCGTCCCAAGAAAAAAGCCGCCGCTGCGTCGGCAGCGGCGGCTCTTCGAGATCAGGTGCGGCTCAAAGGCGAGATCAGATCTCGTCTTCTTCCTTGAGCAGCTCTTCCTTGGTGATCGGGGTGTCGGTCACGTCGGCGGTTCCGAAGATCAGGTCGCAGACCTTCTCCTCATAGATCGGGGCGCGCATCTGGGCGGCGGCGTTCGGGTTCTGGCGATAGAAGTCCAGCACCTGACGCTCCTGGCCCGGATAGTTGCGGGCCTCGTTCATGATGGCGTTGTTCAGTTCCTGGTCCGAGACCTGCACGTTGTTGGCGCGGCCGATCTCGGCGAGCACCAGACCCAGGCGCACGCGGCGCTCGGCGATCTTCTGGTACTCTTCCTTCAGCTTCTTGTCGGACTTCTTGGCGTCCTCTTCCGGCAGGCGGCCGGCGGCCTTGTCGGCCTCGACCTGCTGCCAGATGCCCTCGAACTCGGCTTCCACCATCTTCGGCGGCAGCGGGAAGCTGTGGGCCTTGTCCAGCTCGTCCAGCAGGGCGCGCTTCAGCTTGAAGCGGGCGGCGGCCGTGTACTGCTGGTTCAGGTTGTTGCGCAGCAGCTCCTTGAGCTTGTCCAGCGATTCCAGGCCGATGCGCTTAGCGAACTCTTCGTCGACCTTGGCTTCGGCCTCGGCCTTGATGGCCTTCACGGTGATGTCGAAGGTGGCCTTCTTACCGGCCAGGTGAGCGGCCTGATAATCCTCGGGGAAGGTGACCTCGATGGTCTTCTCTTCGCCGACCTTGGCGCCCTTCAGCTGCTCTTCGAAGCCCGGGATGAAGCGGTTTGAACCGATCACCAGGTCGGCGTCGGTGGCGGCGCCGCCTTCGAAGGGCTCGCCGTCCAGTTTGCCCAGGAAGTCGATGGTCAGCTGGTCGCCGTCGGCGGCCTTGACCGTCTTGCCCTTCTTGTCCTCGTAGGACTTGGCCTGGCCGGCCAGCTCCGTCAGAGCCTCGTCCAGATCGGCGTCCGACGCTTCATAGGTCGGGCGGGCCAGCTTCAGGGTCTTGGGATCGACCGGGGTGAAGTCCGGCATGACTTCCAGGGCCATTTCGTAGGCCAGGTCTTCCTGACCGGCGATGACCTTGTCCATGTCCGAGGTCAACTTCACCTCGGCCGGAGCGGCCGGACGCACCTTGGCGTCGTCCAGGGCCTTCTGGCTGGAGCTGTTCAGCTGGTCGTTGATGATCTCGCCCATCAGGTCGCGGCCGAACGTCTTCTTGACGTGAGCCAGCGGCACCTTGCCCGGACGGAAGCCCTTCAGCTTCATCTGCGGCGCGACTTCCTTCAGGCGCGCGTCCAGCTTTTCGTTCAGCTCGGCGACGGGGATGGTCACCGCGATGACGCGGCTCAGGCCTTCGGAGGACTTTTCGACGACTTGCATGGTCGGGGTTCTGACGCTCTGTGGCGGCGCCAATGAGGCCGGCGCGCGCGGTGTGGGATAAAGCAGAAGGGCCGCCCTTTGGAGGCGGCGCCTTTGAAGCCCGCCCTTATGTCGATGACCGCCCCAAAGGTCAACGTGAGCCGGGGCGGTTTCGGTGGAGGCCCGGCGCGGCTATCTGTGCCGGATGAGCCAGTCCCCCTCCCCGATCGGCGTCGGCGTCGTTCCCGTCACCCCGCTGCAGCAGAACTGCACCATCGTCTGGTGCCGCAAGACGAAGAAGGCCGCGATCATCGATCCGGGCGCCTCCGTCGACGGCCTGCTGGCCGCCGTGAAGCAGAACGGCCTGACCCTGGAGGCCATCTGGATCACCCACGGCCACCTCGACCACGCCGGCGGCGCCGCCGAGATGCAGGAGAAGACCGGGCTGGACATCATCGGCCCGCACGAGGCCGACCAGTTCTGGATCGACCAGATCCCGGCCAACGGCCTGATGTACGGCATTCCCGATGCACGCAGTTTCACCCCGACCCGCTGGCTCGGCGACGGCGACACGCTGACGCTCGGCGGGACGACGTGGGAGGTCTACCACTGCCCCGGGCACACCCCCGGCCATGTCGTCTTCTTCAACCGCGAGGCCCGGTTCGCCCAGGTCGGCGATGTGCTGTTCCAGGGCTCCATCGGCCGCACCGACTTCCCGCGCAGCGATCACGGCGCCCTGCTGGACGCCATCGTGACCAAGCTCTGGCCTCTCGGCGACGACGTGACCTTCGTCCCCGGACACGGCTCTTCCTCGACCTTCGGGGCCGAGCGGCGGAGCAATCCCTTCGTCTCGGACGAAGCCCTGAAGCGCGCGCCGATCGCCCGCCCGGCCAGCGGTCCCTCTTAGCGGGCGGCCAGCAGGCCGATCAGCAGGCCGATGCCCAGCGCATAGAGCGAATAGCGGATCGGCTCGTCCTCGACCGTGTGACGCAGGCGGCCGGCGCGGGCCCTGCCCCAGTCGCTCACCAGACGCGCGTCTTCCTTCAGGGCCTGCCGCAGCGGCCGGACGCCCAGCCGGCGCATCTCGTCCCGCTGAAGGATCTCCGCCGCCTCGCGGTCCAGGCGTGACGATGGCGTCTCCGGATCGTCGATGTCGTCGGCATAGGTCTCGGTCATGGGCGGGCTCCGGGTTCCAGGAGGGCGTCAGGCCTTTTCAATCCGCCGCCCCTGAGGACGGTTCCGCGCACGCATCGTGATGAAACAGCCCCCGCGCGGCGGCGTTGGTTCAGGCGAAAGGAACCGCCATGACCCATGTAGAGCCCGAGAGCCCGGACATCGATCCCGGGGCGACGCCGCCCGAGACGCCCGCCCCCTCGCCGGACCTGGAACCGGAGATTCTTCCGCCCGACACGCCGGAGCCGGATATCGACCCCGGCGCCCTCCCCGAAGAAGCGCCCCAGCGGAATGTCGCCGCCCCCGCGCGCCGATTCGCCTGACCGGGGAGAAGGCCCGATCGGCAAGCCCCTTTGATTCGTTCGCATTTCCGTGACCGAAAGGCCGGAACCGGACGGGAGTCAGGGGGTTCTTTTTGCAACCGCCACCGTCGCCACGAAAGGAACTCCAGATGGCTCAAGGTCAGCCCACCCGAGCCTCCGGCGTGTCCAAGCGGGGCTTCGCCTCGATGGACCCGGAACGCCAGCGCGAGATCGCCCGCAAGGGCGGCGCCAGCGTGCCCAGCGAAAAACGCAGCTTCTCCCAAGACCGCAGCCTCGCCGCGCAGGCCGGCCGCAAGGGGGGCGAAGCGTCCCACGGGTCTCGGACGACGCGCACGCCCGACGCCGAATAGGCGTCTCTCCCGACAGATCTCCACAGGGGCGGCGCCGAACGCGCCGCCCTTTGTCGTTCGGGCGGCCGGTTCAGGCCTCCAGCAGGGCCAGAGCCACCGACGGCGCCGGGCCTTCGCGGAACTCGGCCACACGCCAGCCCGAGGCGGCGGCGATGTCGCGCACCGAGGCTTCAGTGAATTTGCGCGAGTTCTCGGTGTGGACGGTCTCGCCGCGGGCGAAGACGACGCGCCGGCCGCCGATGTGGATCGCCATGTGCCGCGTCGCCTGCAGGTGCATTTCCATGCGCGAGGCCTCGGCGTTCCAGACGGCGCGGTGAGCGAAGGCGTCGACGTCGAAATCCGCGCCCAGTTCGCGATTGGCGCGGACCAGTAGGTTGCGGTTGAAGGCGGCGGTCACCCCCTGCGCATCGTCATAGGCGGCCACCAGCGTCGCCGGGTCCTTGACCAGATCCACCCCCAGCACGAACAGGGCGTCGTCCCCCAGCAGGCGCCGCGCGCCCTTCAGGAAGGCCACGGCCTCATCGGGCGTCAGATTGCCGATGGTCGATCCCGGGAAAAAGCCGACCTTGCGCCCCTGCCCCAGCCCCGCCGGCAGTTCGCCCAGGGCCAGGAAGTCGCCGACCACCGGAATGACCTCCAGCTTGGGATAGGCCTCGCGGATGCGGTCGGCGGCGGCGTCCAGCGCGTCAGGGCTGATGTCCACGGGCACATAGGCGGACAGCTCCGGAGCGGCGTCCAGTACGATGCGGGTCTTCTCGCTGGCGCCCGAGCCGAACTCGACCAGCACCGCGCCCGCGCCGAACCGGGGGGCCCAGTCCGGGGCGACAGTGCGCAACAGGCCCGCCTCCTGCCGCGTCGGATAGTATTCCGGCAGCCGGGTGATCTCTTCGAACAGGTCCGAACCCGCCCCGTCATAGAACCATTTCGGCGAGGTCCGTTTCGGCGAGGACGACAGGCCCGCGATCAGGTCGTCGCGGAAGGCCGCGTTCTCGTCATCCGACATCCGCGGTCCATCGTTGCGCGCATCCGACGCCAGCCGCAGGCCCGCGAAGGCCCAGCGCTGGTGCGGATAGAAGAAGTTTCGGTAGGTGACCCGGGCATGCCCGTCCGGCGTCGCGAAGCTGGATCCCCGCAGCACCGCCTGGTTGATCATGAACTTGCCGTTGTACTCGGACGCCGTTCCCTCGGTCGGCGTGAAGCCCGGATAGGGAGAATAGGCGGACGCCGTCCACTGCCAGACCTCGCCGAAGGCGTTGGACAGCAGGTCCGGACGGGTTTCCACCGCATGTTCCCACTCCGCCTCGGTCGGCAGGCGGCGGCCGGACCAGCGCGCAAAGGCGTCGGCCTCGTACAGGCTGACATGACGGACAGGCGCGGCCGGATCGACCGCCTTGCGCCCCGTCAGCCCCATCACCGACCAGCCGTCCTCGCCCGGCGACCAGTACAGCGGAGCCGTCCAGCCCTCGGCCTTCACCGTGGCCCAGCCGTCCGCCAGCCACAGCTCCGGCCGCGCATAGCCGCCGTCATCGATGAAGCGTATCCAGTCGCCGTTGGTCACCAGGTCGTTGGCCAGCGCATAGGGCTCCAGCCAGACGCGGTGCCGCGGCCCCTCGTTGTCGAAGGCGAAGTCATCGTCGTCGTGGCCGATCTCGACCAAGCCGCCGGCGAAGACCGTCTCCCCGCCCCGCGACGGCTCGACCGGGCCTGAGCGCGGCTCCTTGCCATAAGCGGCGGGCGCCAGGGGCGAATGGGACAGCAGGTTCAGCATATCCATCAGGAACAGCTCCTGATGCTGCTGGTCGTGATGCAGGCCCAGGGTGAACAGATAGCGGGACCGCGCGTCGGCCTCCTTCCGCCCCAGCCAGTCGACCATCCGACGGTCGATCTCGCGCCGGTAGGCCATCACCTCGTCCAGCGACGGGCGGGTCATCAGCCCGCGCTCGGGCCGCGCCACGCGCTCGCCCAGCGCCTCGTAATAGCTGTTGAACAGGATCTGCCAGCGGTCATCGACGGGCCGGTAGCCGGGCGTCTGCGACAGGATCATCGCCTCGAAGAACCAGCTGGTGTGCGCCAGATGCCATTTGCCGGGGCTGCAGTCGGCCATCGACTGGGCGGACAGGTCCTCCGCCGACAGGCCCCGGGCCAATTCGGGCATCGCCGCCCGAACCGTCAGAAACAGGTCGACGTCGTCGTCAAGATTCGGCCGGATCGGCGAATGCACGTTCATGCGGACTGGGCTCCCCCGCCGTGGACCCCGAACATGGGGCTGAGTCAGCCTAACTGCCAGCCCGCCGGAACCGTTCCTGTCAGCAGGCCGGCGTCAAAGCCCGCGCATGGCCTCGAGCAGCTCGTCGACCACCTCTTCCCGCGTCGCCCAGGAGCAGACGAAGCGCACCGAGCCGTCGTCGAAGCGGTAGCAGGCCCAGCCCAGGTCGTTCAGCCGCTGGTGCGCCTTGGGCGACATGCGCACGAAGACCGCATTGGCCTCGACCGGATGGGCCAGGGCGAAGCTGGTGTTTGACGAAACCCCGGCGGCCAGGCGCTGGGCCATCAGATTGGCGTGGGCGCCGCCGTCCTCCCAGGCCTTGCTCTCCAGCAGGCCGAGAAAGGGCCCGGCCAGGAAGCGCCCCTTGGAGGCCGTCTGTCCCGCCTGTTTCAGCCGGTTGTCGATCCGCCGCGCCAGCGACTTGTCGAACATGACGATGGCTTCAGTGCAGTTGGCGCCCGCCTTCGCCCCGCCGAACACCAGGATGTCCACGCCCAGCCGGGCGATCTGGGTCAGGTCGAAACCCGCCGCCGCCGCATTGGCCAGCCGCGCCCCGTCCATGTGTACGCCATAGCCCTTGGCCTTCACCGGCTCGATCAGGTGGCGTAGTTCTTCCTCAGTGTAGACCGTGCCGTATTCGGTCGACTGGGTCAGGCTCAGCGCCGCGGCGGGCTGGCGGTGGCTGACCTCGGGCTCGTCCAGCGCCGCCTGCAGCGCCGCCAGCTCGATCTTGCCGGAAAAGCCCGGCAGGCCGACCAGGCCCACGCCCTGACCGAAGAAGCCCGGCGCCCCGGTCTCATCCGTGCAGATGTGGGCCGCATGGTGGGCCAGCACCGCCTCGTGCGGCCAGGCCAGCATCGACAGGGCGATGGAATTGGCGGCCGTGCCCGAGAAGACGAAGCGCACCTCGGCGTCCGCATCCAGCCTTTGCCGGATCTGGTCCGCGGCGCGGGCGGTGACGTCGTCCGCCCCATAGGCGCGGGCATAGCCCTCATTGGCCGCGATCAGCCCCCGCAGGGCCGCGGGCGCCATGCCGGCGGTGTTGTCCGAACCGAAGTCGTAACGCACGCCCTACCCCTCGCTGCCGTGGTCCGTGGCCGGCTGGCCCGGCGCCGGATCGCTGCTCTTGCCCCTGCGGACCCTCGGTGCGGGCGGCGCTTCGGGCTCGTCCTCGTCGCCATACGGCACAGCCACCTGATGGGGGAAGGGAATCTCGATGTTTGCGGCGTCCAGCGCCTCTTTCGCGGCCTGCAGCACGTCGGCCTTGGCCTGCCAGTAGTCGCCCGACTTGGTCCAGGCCTGCAGCGTCATCTCGACCGAACTGTCCCGCAGGGCCGTCACCCCCGCCCACGGCGCGGGATCGGCCAGCACATGCTCGTGCGCCGCCGCCGCCCCGACCAGCGCCTCGCGGGCGGTGTTCAGGTTGTCGCCGTAGCCGACGCCGATCTTCAGCTCCATCCGCCGCGTCCGCTGGCCGGACAGGTTCAGGATGGTGTCGCCGAAGACCTTGGAGTTGGGCACCACGATCTTGACGTTGTTGGCGTCCGACATCTGGGTCAGGAACAGGTCCAGCCGCTGCACCGTGCCGACCCGCCCCCCCACGTCGATCAGGTCTCCGACGCGATAGGGCCGCAGGATCAGCAGCATGACGCCCGCCGCCACATTGGACAGCGTCCCCTGCAGCGCCAGGCCGACCGCCAGCGAGGCGGCGCCCAGCACGGCGATGATCGAGGTCGTCTGAACGCCCAGCCGCTGCAGTACGGCGATAAAGCCGATCAGGAAGACGATGACCCGCACCACCTGGACGGCGAAGCTGAGCACCGTCGGATCCTGGCGGAAGCCGCGCACCCGCCCCAGCCCCCTGCGCGTCATGCTCGACGCCCAACGCGAGGCGAAGATGGTGACGATGAAGATCAGGATGGCGATGGACAGGTTGATCGCGAAGTCGCCGGCCATGTCGGTCAGCTTGGCGATCATGGCGGCGTCGACCGCGGTGGCCTTCTGGCCCGCGGCCACCGCCTCGTTCAGGGGAGCGACGAGGTTGGTCATGGGCCGGGTCTAACGCCTGACCCGGCGATTGGAACCCTCCCCCGCGATTTTCAACCGCCGCAGGCGGCCAGAAGCAGCCCGCCGATCAGCGCGATGTTGCCGGTGAAGGCGTTCTGCGAGGTCTGGCGCATCTCCGGGGGCTGACGCCAGAAATCCAGCAGGGTCAGGTTGGCCACCACGGTGAAGACGATCAGCGCCGCCGCCGCGAACGGGATCAGCACCCCGACGAGGGGCCGCACAGGACCCAGACCGAAGTGGCTGCGGCCGCGGGAATCCAGGGTCCCACCCTCACCCACCATCTCAACAACATGGAGCGGGACGGCCTGATCGAACGCACCCGCCTGCCCGAGAACCGCCGGGTGCATCAGGTGTCGCTCACCTCCTCCGGCCGGGACCTGTTCAACCGGCTGCGTCAGGCGGCCATGACCCACGACGCCCGCGTCCGGGAGGGGTTCACGCCGGAGGAGCTGAGCGTTCTTCGCGGCCTGCTGCTCCGACTCTCGGCCAACGTCCCGGACGTGAAACTGCTCTAGGTCAGAATCGAAAACGCCCCGGAAGTCTCCTCCCGGGGCGTTTCAGTCAGCTCAGATCGTCAGGCTTTAGTTGAACAGGCCCGCGATGACGGCCGTGATCAGGCCGGTGGCGACGGCGGTCAGGACCACGTCATTGCCGCTGCGGACATACTGGTAGCCCGAAGGCGGCTGGCGCAGGCCGTAGCGGTTGTAGTCGCGGACCACATAGGCGCTGCCGCGATAGTTGGCGGGCATCCGCTGGCCATAGGCCCAGGCGCGGGTCTGATAGCCGCGCGGCGGGGTGTAGCGGCCCGCGCTGTAGCGGCGTTGCGACTGCTGCCAGCGGGCATAGGCGCGTTGGTCCTGACGGGCCTCGCGACGGTCGTCCCGGCGATCAGCCCGGTCGTCGCGGTGGTCCTGGCGCTGTTCGTAGCGATCCTGGCCGCGCGACTGCGCTTCGGCGGCGGAGGCCATGCCGACCGAGCCCAGAGCCAGGGTGGCGGCGATTGCGGCGGTGAGAACCTTTTTCATGGTCGTGTCTCCAGTTGCGGCCGAAGGATTTCGACTTGCCCGCAATCTGGACCCCGGCCCTTGAGCCGGGTCTGAACAGCCGTGCTCACCCGAGGTTCAGCGGGTGGTCGGCTTTTGAACGCCAGTGTTTCAGCGCTGTTACGCGGCCGCCTTACGCGGCCTGGGCCTCTTGCACGGTCGACAGCGCCCGCACGCCCGCACGCCCCGCGCTGACGCGGTTCATGACCATGGCCAGGGCGGCGAAGTCGATCGGCTTGTTCAGATAGGCGTCGGCGCCCGCGTCCAGGCCCGCCTGGTGATCCTCGGTGCGGGCCGAGGCCGACAGCACCACCACCGGCGTGTCGCTGTTCGGGCCGCTCCCGGCGCGGATGGCGCGGGTGGCGGTCAGACCGTCCATCACCGGCATGTTCACGTCCATGATGACCAGGTCGAAGCGCTGCTCGCCTGCGGCCTCGATGGCGATCTGGCCGTTCTCGGCGGTGGCCGAGGTATGGCCCGCCGACGACATCCAGGCCTCCAGGATCATGCGGTTCACCGGGTGATCCTCGACGATCAGCACGTTCAGGGCCTGGCCGCCCTCGATCTCGGCGACGATGGCCTCGGCCGCGTCTTCCTCGATCCAGCGAACCACTTCGGCCTCGACGCTGAAGGTGAAGGTCGAGCCCTCGCCCACGGTCGATTCCACGGTGATGTCGCCGCCCATGATGTTGGCCATGCGGCGCGAGATGGTCAGGCCCAGCCCGGTGCCGCCGAAGCGGCGCGTGGACGAGGCGTCGACCTGGGTGAAGGGCTGGAACAGGCGCTCCAGGTCTTCCGGCGCGATGCCCGAGCCCGAGTCGCGGATCATGAAGTCGAACCGCACGGCCTGGTCGCTCAGCCGTTCGCCGCGCACCGTATAGGTGATCGTCCCGGCGTCGGTGAACTTCACCGCATTGGACAGCAGGTTGTGGATCACCTGGCAGACGCGCAGCGGATCGCCGCGCACCACGGCCGGGACCTCGCCCTCGCGCACGGCCACGAAGTCCAGGCCCTTGGCTTCCGCCTGCGCCTGGAACGGACCGGTGACGCGCTTGTCCAGATCCTCGACGTTCACGTCGACGACCTCGAAGGTCATCTTGCCGGCCTCGATCTTGGTCATGTCGAGGATGTCGTTCAGCAGGCTCAGCAGGTTGTCGCCCGAGTTGCGGATGATCGACAGATATTCGCGCTGCGTCGGCTCCAGGCGGGTCGCCGCCAGCAGTTGGGCCGCGCCCAGCACGCCGTTCATCGGCGTGCGCAGCTCGTGCGAGATCACGCCCAGGAAGTTGGACTTGGCGTCATTGGCGGCGTTGGCCTTGTCGCGCGCCGACTCCAGCTCCTCGATCAGGTGAGCCTGATGCTCCTGGAAGGCGCGGATGCGCTCTTCCCGCAGCATGGTCATGGTGACCAGCACGAACAGGCCGGCCGCGGTGAACGGGATCACGGCCAGGAACTGCCAGAACTCGGGCGTGCCCCACAGGCTGCCGGCGATGATCAGCGCGGCGGCGCCGTAGGGCGAGGAGATCACGATGGCCTGACGCGGCGAGCTGCGAAGCTGCGCGAACACCAGCACATAGCCGGCGACCAGAAGGGTCATGCCCAGCGAGGGGCCGAAGGTGGCGCCCGAGAACCAGGCCAGCAGCGGCGCGGCGGCCCAGGCAGCGGTCGTGGCGGTGGCGACCGCCGGGAAGACCAGCCCCCAGCCGGCGCCGACGCGCTGGCTGATGCGCTTCTCGACCGCGCCGCGCAGGGCGCCCGCGGCCAGGGTGCCGACGAACCACAGGGTGGCGGCGGTCCAGCCGACCGTGGCCAGCAGGCCGATCGCCCAGCTGGCGATGATCAGGTAGCGCAGATACTGGGTTTGAAGGATGGCGCGCAGGGCCTGCGCGGCTTCCCCGGAGTCCGGATCGCTGCCGACGGGCTTCCCGATGCCGTCCGATTCAACCATTCCAGCCCCGCGATGCGATTGCACAACCCGGCGCGGACGCTACGGGGAACCCCCTAAGACGAAGTGAACGCTGACGCTTCTATGACAAACTCTGTTCGCTGATCTTAACCCTACGCGGCCTCGGCCGGCGTCAGGGCCTTGATCGAGAGCGCATGGACCGGACCGGCCAGCTCGTCGCGCAACAGGCCGTTCACCGCCCGCTGGCGCTGCACCCGTCCCTGCCCCTCGAAGGCCGCCGAGACCACCGTCAGATTGAAGTGGCTCTCGCCGCCGGGCTGCGCGTCCATGCCGCCTTCGTGATGGTGACCGGCGTGCCGCCAGCTGTCGTCCTCGATCTCCAGACGCTCCGGAGCCAGCCCGGCGGTCAGTTTCTGGCGGATAATCGTCGCGATCGGCCCTTCGGGCATCGTCAAGTCCTTGTTGCGGTCTAATTCAGCCCTACACTTCGGGCGATGTCGTCTGCCTTTCAATACACGCCGCGCTTCAAGGACATGCGCATCAAGCCGCCCAAGCCCGAAGAGGAGGCTGCGGAGGCCGATGTCCTGCATCTCAAGCCCGGCGAGAAGCCCTGCAACTGGCCGGACTGCCGCCAGGCCGCCACGGCCCGGGCGCCGAAGTCGCGCGAGCGGCTGAACGATTTCTACGACTTCTGTCAGCGCCACGCGGGCGAGTACAACAAGGGCTGGAACTTCTATGCCGGCATGAGCGAGGGCGAGGTCCGCGCCGCTCAGGAAAATGAAGCCATGACGGGCGGCCGCCCGACCTGGGAGATGCAGGCCGGCAAGTTCACGCGCGAGGCCGCCGCCTTCGCCGCCAAGATGGGCACGTCCAACAACACCGGCGCCGGCTCATGGCGCGACAGCTTCGGCCTGTTTGGCCGCCGCACCAAGGAACAGGCGGGGCCCGAGGGTCAGGACGACCTGCGTCTCGGCAAGCTGGAACGGGCCGCCCTGTCCGACCTCGACCTGGACGCCCGCACCGACAAGAAGGCGGTCAAGGCGCGCTATCACGAGCTGCTGAAGCGCTTCCACCCCGACCTGAACCAGGGCGACCGCGGCGCCGAGGCCAAACTCCAGCGCGTGATCAAGGCCTACAAGACGCTGAAGAAGGCCGGGCTGGCCTAGGCTTGCCCGGCGCGCCGCCTTCCCCTGCGTGAGGGCTTCAGCGTTTAGTTATCGAGAAAAATGATTTCGCGACATCTTTCTGGCTGGACTCTCCACGCAGGCGTGCCTACCTAGTCGTTATCGCGATAACGAAGCCGCTCGCGACGGCCCTCACGATGGAGACCTGACATGCAAGTCCTCTACACCGCCCACGCCACCTCGACCGGAGGCGGCCGCGACGAAGGCCGCTCGACCACCGACGACGGCAAGATCGACGTCCTGCTGTCCCTGCCCGCCGAGATGGGCGGCAAGGGCGGCGCCGGGACCAATCCGGAACAGCTGTTCGCGGCCGGCTACGCCGCCTGCTACATGGGCGCCCTGCGCCTGGTCAGCGGCAAGGCGGGCACGCCGGTCGGACCGGACACCAAGATCAGCACCTCGGTCGGCATCGGTCCGAACACCCGCGGCGAAGGCTTCAACCTGGACATCGCCATCAAGGTCACCGACCACGGCCTCGACCAGGCCGTCATCGACGACCTGATCCAGAAGGCCCACCAGGTCTGCCCGTACTCGAACGCCACCCGCGGCAACGTCGACGTGGACCTGTCGGCGGCCTAATCGAGGGTGGTCCGGTAGCGCAGCATCGCCAGCGTCCCGACCACCATCACGAACAGCGTCAGGGCCAGCAGGCTGGGGCCTGCGTTCTCGATCCCGACGCCCTTCAGCAGCGATCCCCGCACCACCCGCAGGAAGTGGGTGACGGGGATCGCCTCGCCGATCGCCTGCGCCCAGCCCGGCATGCCCCGGAACGGGAACATGAAGCCCGACAGCAGGATCGACGGCAGCATGTAGAAGAAGCTCATCTGCATGGCCTGCAGCTGGGTCTTGGCCAGGGTCGAGATCAGGAAGCCCAGCGCCAGCGAGCCGACGATGAACAGGTTCAGCCCCAGGATCAGGGCGATCCATCCGCCGCTCATCGGCACGGCGAACAGCACCCGCGCCATGACCAAGATCACCGCCGCCTGGATCAGCCCGACTAGGACATAGGGGCTCAACTTGCCCACCATGACCTCCAGCGGCCGGACCGGCGTGGCCAGCAGGCTTTCCATCGTGCCCCGCTCGCGCTCCCGCGCCATGCCCAGCGAGGTCATCATCACTAGGGTCATCGACAGGATCACGCCCAGCAGGCCGGGCACGATGTTGAAGGCGGTGACGGCCTCGGGATTGTACCGGCGGTGCACCACCACCTCGAACGGCTGGGCGCCCGGCGCCCGGTTGGCCAGCGGCCCGGTCAGCTCGCGCGCCAGCGCCTGCTGCGGCAGGCTGGCGATCGCCGCCACCGCCCCGCTGGTCGCCGAGGGATCGGCGGCGTCGGCCTCGATCAGGATCTGGGCCCTATCGCCCCGCACCACCCGCCGGGTGAAGTCGGCCGGGATGACCACCGCGAACTGCACGTCGCCCCGCGCCAGCGCCCGGTCCAGCTCGCCCTGGCTGCGCGCCTGCAGGGTGATCTCGAAATAGCCGCTGTTGTCCAGCGCGGTCAGGATCGAGCGCGAGAAGCCGCCGTTGTCCTGCACCAGCACCGCCGTCGGCAGGTTCCGGGGATCGTCGTTGATCGCATAGCCGAACAGCAGCAGTTGCATGATCGGCAGGGCCAGGATCATGGCGTAGGTCAGCCGGTCCCGCGTCAGCTGGATGAACTCCTTGGCCATCACGGCCCAGGTGCGGGTCAGGGAGAACATCAAGCCGCCCCCCGCGCCTTCCCGGCCTCGATGTCGTGGATCATCTGGATGAAGACATCCTCCAGCGTCGGCCGCGTCTCGGTCCATGTCAGCGGAGCCTTGCGCAGCGGCGCGATCGCCGCCTCAAGCGCCGCCCGGTCGCGGCCCGAGACATGCAGCACCGTGCCGAACGGCGCGACCATCTCCACCCCCGGCTTGCCCCGCAGCTCAGGCGCCAGGCGATCCGCGCCCGGCCCCTCGGCATGGAAGGTGATCAGGCCCGAGCCGTCGATCACCTCGTCCGCCGTCCCGCGCGCCAGGGTCCGGCCGCCCGCGATATAGGCGATCTCGTGACAGCGCTCGGCCTCGTCCATGTAGTGGGTCGAGACCAGCACCGTCATGCCGTCCGCCGCCAGGGCGTGGATCTCGTCCCAGAATGTGCGGCGCGCCTCCGGATCGACCCCGGCCGTCGGCTCGTCCAGCAGCAGCAGGTCCGGCTGGTGCAGGGTCGCCGCCGCCAGCGCCAGCCGCTGCTTCCACCCGCCCGACAGCGTCCCGGCCAGCTGCGCCCGCCGCTCGACCAGCCCCAGCCGCTCCAGCGCCGCCTGCACCGTCGCCCGGCGGGTCTTCAGTTCGTGAATCCGGGCAGTGAAGGTCAGATTCTGCTCGATCGACAGGTCTTCGTAGAGCGAGAATTTCTGGGTCATGTAGCCGACCCGCGTCTTGATCTCGCGCGACTGCCGCATGACGTCGAAGCCCAGCACCGTCCCCTCGCCGCTGTCCGGGGTCAGCAGGCCGCACAGCATCCGCAGGGTCGTCGTCTTGCCCGCGCCGTTCGGCCCCAGGAAGCCGCAGATGCGCCCGCGCTCGACCGTGATGCCGAAGTCCTTCACCGCATGCAGCGACCCGAAGGACTTGTTCAGCCCCCGCACATCGATGACCGGGTCCTCGCTGCGTCGGGTCGAGAAGGCGGAGCCTTCTGAGCGCGGCGAAGAAATGGAGCTCATCAGTCCGCCTCCAGCGGCGTCACGTCCACCGGCAGACCGGGGTTCAGCGTCGCGGCGTTCGCCGGCAGGGCCTCCACCCGATAGACCAGCCGGTCGCGGCTGCCGCGGTTGTACAGGATCGGCGGGGTGAACTCGGGCCGAGCGCTGACCCAGGTGATCCGCGCCTGCCCTTCCCCGGCGCAGCCGTCGCAGCCGAAGCGCACCGTCCGCCCCGTGCGATAGCGGGCCATCTCGGCCTCCGGCACGAAGAAGACCAGCTTGACCTCCCGGTCCGGCAGCAGCGCCAGTATCGGCTGGTTGGCCGGGGCCCATTCGCCGGGACGGTAGAAGACCTGCTCGACCCGCGCCGCGGCGGGCGCGACCGGCGAGAGCTGGCCCAGCCGCGCATTGGCCTCGGCCAGGCCGCCCTCGGCCTGCACCGCCTGCTGGCGCGCCTGCGCCACCGCGTCCTGGCGGGCGCCCAGGGTCGCCACCTCGCGCCGGCGACGGACGGCGGCGGTCTGGGCCCGGGCCGCGTCGCGGGCCGCCCGCACCTGGTCCAGCCGCGCGGGCGCATAGATGCCCTGGCGCACCAGCGGCGCGATCCGGTTGTAGTCGGCGTCCGCCTGCCGCTCGCTGGCCAGGGCCGCCTGCAGCTCGGCGTCATAGACCGACAGCTCCTCGGCGCGCTGGCCCTTGCTCAGGTCCTCGACCCGCGCCTGCGCCGCGCCGACCCCCGCCGCCGCGCTGTCGGCCTGGGCCCGCTGCACCCGCGGGTCGATCAGGAAGGTTCGGCCGCCGGCTTCCACCCGCCCGCCCTCGCGGACATACAGCTGCGCCACCGCCCCCGAGACCGGGGCCGACAGGTACAGCCGCTCGCCCTCGACATAGCCGGTCAGGGTCCGCGCCGGCGCCGGGCGCAGGAACAGCTGCCAGCCCAGCGCCGCCAGGGCGACGAGGGCCAGGATGATCAGGACCGGGCGCAGACGCCTCATGGCCGCATTCCTCTCAGGATCGTGTCCAGGTGCTGGTCCGCCAGCTTCACCACATCGACCGGCGCCGCGCCGATCGGCTCGAAGGTCTCGCGCCAGACCATCGACAGGACCATCGGCCCCATCAGGCTGAAGGCGTACAGGCGCGGATCGCCGGGCCGGATTTCGCCGCGCTTCTGCGCCTCGACGATCAGGCCGCTCATCATCTGGATGCCCGGCTCGACCACGGTCTCGTGCCAGATGGTCGCCAGTTCGGGATGGTTGCGGCTCTCGGCGATGACCAGCTTGACCACGCCGGTGATGCGCCGGTCGGTGACCACGGTCCGGGCCAGCATGCCGATGCCCATCCGCGCCGCCTGCTCGAAGCCGACCGCCCCGATCGCCATCGCCTTCACCCGCTCGATATTGGGCGAGATGGCGTCGCTGACCACGGCCCGGAAAAGGTCCGCCTTGGTCTCGAAATACAGATACAGCGCGCCCTTCGACACGCCCGCGCGCTTCGCCACCTCCTCCAGCCGGGCTGAGTGGAAGCCGCGCTCGGCGAACACCTCCAGCGCCGCGGCCAGGATCTCGGCCGGGCGGTCGGCGGGGCGGCGACGGAATTTGGGCTCGCCCAGAGGCAGCATGGCGACACCTTGGTAACTGACCGGTCAGTTATTAACTCCGCCGACACGGACTGTAAAGCATCGTTATTCCAACGCCTGCCCCGACGGACTGGACCATGCTGCGCGGGGCTTCTAAGGGTGGCGCATGACCTCCCCCCTCGACTCGACGCCCGATCCCCTGCTGACGCTGGAACCGCACCGCAACGCGACGGTCCGCGAGATCTTCGGCATCGACAGCGACATGTCCGTGCCGGTCTTCTCCGAGCGCGACAGCCACGTGCCCGAGATCGATGACGCCTACCGCTTCGATCCGCAGACGACCCTGGCCATCTGCGCCGGCTTCAGCTTCGACCGCCGCGTCATGGTCCAAGGCTACCACGGCACCGGCAAGTCGACGCACATCGAGCAGGTCGCCGCCCGCCTGAACTGGCCGCTGGTGCGCGTGAACCTGGACAGCCACGTCAGCCGCATCGACCTGGTCGGCAAGGACGCCATCGTCCTGAAGGACGGCAAGCAGATCACCGAGTTCCGCGAGGGCATGCTGCCCTGGGCCCTGCAGCGCCCCATCGCCCTGGTGTTCGACGAGTACGACGCCGGCCGCCCGGACGTGATGTTCGTCATCCAGCGCGTGCTGGAGGCGCAGGGCCGCCTGACCCTGCTGGACCAGAACCGCGTCATCCGCCCGAACCGCTGGTTCCGCCTGTTCTCGACCACCAACACCATCGGCCTGGGCGACACCTCGGGCCTGTACCACGGCACCCAGCAGATCAATCAGGGTCAGATGGACCGCTGGAACATCGTCACCACGCTCAACTACCTCGACCACGACGTCGAGACCGAGATCGTGGTCGCCAAGGCGCCGGAATACGCCACCGCCGAGGGCCGCCGCACCATCGCCGCCATGGTCCGCGTCGCCGACATGACCCGCAACGCCTTCATGAACGGCGACATCTCCACCGTCATGAGCCCCCGCACCGTCATCACCTGGGCCCAGAACACCGCCATCTTCGGCGGCGACATCGGCCTGGCCTTCCGCCTGACCTTCCTGAACAAGTGCGACGAGCTGGAACGCCCGACCATCGCGGAGTTCTACCAGCGGGCGTTCGGCGAGGACCTGCCGGAAGCGGCGACGCGGGTGAAGGTGGGTTAGGTAGACTTCTTGGCGGCGTCCAAGAGCTCCTTGAAGCGATCGCCCGGAATTTTCACAATATCTCCAAGCTTAGGCAGCGGATTTTCATCCATGCCACCAGGTCTTGGGACAATGGTCACCGGCGGCTCAGCTACAACATGAAATACCCAAGCAGCAATCTGCTGCTCGAACTTTGGCGCCTGTTGTTTAAAGCCATCAACCGAGAACGCCATATTGTATTTGTGGCTGTACTGCTGCCTGAGATCGAACAGGCTGCGATATCTCCTGGCGGAAAAGAGCGTCAGCCAGAAGGGAGCCAACAAGATTACGGTTCGAGATAGAACTCCTGCGACCGTGACCTCATCACCCATAGCTGGTGTCGTCCCGCTACCCGAAAGCTTGAAGGATCCCAGCTGAATCGGGATTTCAAAGACATATGCGGCAAGCAACAACGTCACAGCAAAGATAAAGGCGATCCCAACGAAGAATGAGAGCATGGCGCTATTCATAGACTTATCGAGCGATTGACGTTCGTCACCAAACGCTTTCGCCAAACCAGCCACAGTGGCCCCACTCACCATCTTCTCAGCCTGAACCGTCAGGCGCTCGATGTTCTCGAGATATTTCTTATGCTTTTGGTTAGCCTCTTCAGCCCTCGCCTCCGCTTTTCGTAGCCGCTCTTGCACAGCGCTCAGCTCGACGGAAAATTGCGAAAGTTCTTCGTGTCGTTGCTCTCCAGAACCGAGAAGGCCTTCGAGTTGGGCCACCGCCTCATCGGCGCGCCGCCAATGCTCTTCCAAGGTCACAGCTGCTGTATCGGATCGGCTCTTGAAGCCTTCCATGTCATTGGCAAGAACCTCAAGCTTCGTCCGCTGCTCGACACCCTCACTTTCGACGTCGGAGCGCTCCTTTCGGATCGCTTCTAGGTCGGCTTGCATCTCCTCAAGGACCTGTTTTGCATTCGCAAGCGCCTCCCGAGCAGCAGCCTCAGAATCACTAGTCGCTTTTGCCTGACGAGCGACTAGCGCCAGATCATCGGCATCAGCGAGCCCATCATCTTTGGGATAGATCAGAAACGAAGTGAGAGCGGCTTTTAGAGTTTCAGTGTTCTGCACCAATGCCGAGGCTGCACCACCGGCATCAACGATCTCGTCACCTGTGATTGTCGCAATGACTCGAGGACCGTCCTCAACACGAAATGGACGATTCTCATTTGCGAGTTGGCTTACCGAGGCAAGCATCGCTTGAGCGGAAGCCTCGACCGCTTGGACGGCCGAAAGCACACCCCCGGAGGCTGCGAACGTTGCGAGCCCGGCCCGCTGCCAACTCGTCTTGCTCAAAGTTGCGAGTACTCGCTTCGCTTCGTTGATCGCCTCCGCGACCGAAAAGCTCTGACCGACCACATCACCAGACGAGAGACCTCTGCCAGAAGAATCCTGAAAGACCGCAATAATGTCTCCAGCGCTCTTAACCGCACTAAGCGCTCGTTTCGCCACTTCTCGAATGCTGGAAACGGTCTCTTCTTGAGATCTAAGCATATCCCCACCCCAGATGCTTTTGCCGACTCTAGTTCAGGTTGATCGACCCGCAAAGCCCGATTGAGTGCTTCGTGGATGCCTCTACGGCTTATTTGATTTCCCGTTGCGTCAGCCAGCTTCGGCCTACCCTCGACCGCCGCATCGAATGCCCCTTAGTCGTCTGCGAACAGCATCCAGGTGACCTCCTGATACATCGGCCGGTCCCTCGCCGACGCACTCATCAACCGATAGATCGCGTCCTTGGACTACCTCACCCGGTCCAGCCCCCCGGCCTCCTTCAGCACCGCCTCGACCAGCTTCCGCGGTGCCATCGAGATGCCACCGGGCTGGGCCGCCAGCGAACCCTAGCGCTTCCCGAATGGAAGCCTTGCCGTTGCGACCGCACCGGGTGAACCTCCGCGCGTCCCAGCCGTAGAGAGCGCCTCCTTGACCCTCCGCGCCGCCATTGCCGCCGCCCTCCTCCACTGCGCCGCACCCGCCGCCGCCCAGACCCCTGACTATGCGCGCATCCGCGCCGCCGAGGCCGCGCAGGCGGCGACGGCGCTGGCCGCCGCGACGCGGGACCTGTGCGGCCAACGGATCGTGCTGCTGGGCGAGAACGGGTCCCACGGGGATGGGAAGACCGGCGCCTTCAAGGCCGATCTGGTGCGCAACCTGGTCACCGAGTGCGGCTTCGACGCGGTGGTGTTCGAGGCCAGCCTGTACGACTTCACCGCCCTGAACCGCGCCGTCCGCCGGGGCGACGCCACGCCCCAGATGCTGGCCTCGGCCATGGGCGGGCTGTGGAACCAGAACCGCGAGGTGCAGGACCTGATCGGCTTCCTGTTCGGCCAGGCCCGCGACGGCCGTGTCCTGCTGGCGGGCATGGACGACCAGCTGGGCTCGCGCGGGGCCTTCTATTCGCTGGAGACCATGCCGCTGGAGCTGGCCGGCTTCCTGCCGCTGGGCCGCCGCGAGGACTGCGCCGTCCGTCTGAAGCAGCGGATCTGGTCCCGCTACACGGCGGCCGATCCCTATGACGACGCCAGCCGCGCGGCCCTGCGCGCCTGCCTGTCCGAGATCGACGCCGTGGTCGCCACCGCCCGTCTCGACGATCCCAAGGACCGGGCCGAGTACCGCGGCATGATCGCCGCGTTCGGCCGCACGCTGAACCACGACACCCTGGGCCACCCCGGGCGCATCCACGCCCGCGACCGCGACATGGCCCGCAACGTCGAGGCCCTGGTGGACGCCCTGCCCGCCGACGCCAGGGTCGTGGTCTGGACCGCCAACAGCCACGCCGCCCGCGACGCCAGTACTCATGAGCTGTTCGGCGACCAGTCCAACATGGGCCACCTGCTGGACGTCCGGTTCGGGACCGACCTGTTCGCCGTCGGCGTCACCGCGGCGGGCGGCGCGTACCGCTACACCGTCCGGGAGGCCCGCCCGATCCCGGCCGCCGCGCCAGGCTCGCTGGAAGCTGCGGCGCTCGCCGGCTCATCGGCCGAGGTGGTCTGGATCGGGTCGGAGGCTCTGTCGGCCCTGCCGCCCATGGCGGGCGCGGCCTTCGACCACAACCGCCGGTGACCGCGGAATGGGGCCGGGTCTTCGATGGCTTGGTGGTCTTCCGGACCGAGCGCCCGCCCTACCGCCTGGACGAGTAAGGGCTAGCGCCCTTCGCCGTTGCGCCAGCCGGCCTCGGCCATCGCCCGCACCGCCTCCCGCACATCCGTCGGCCATCCCTCCACCGCCGCATCGAACGCCGTCCAGTCGCCCGCGAACAGCATGCGCGTGGCCTCCTCGTAGCCGGGCTTGTCGCCCGCCAGGGCGGTCATGAAGCGGTAGGTCGCGTCCTTGGCCCTGCGCGCCCGGTCCGGCCCCTCGGCCTCTTTCAGCGCCGCCTCGACCAGCTTGCGCAGGGCCACCGAAGCGCCGCCGGGCTGGGCCGCCAGCCAGTCCCAGTGGCGCGGCAGCAGGGTCACCTCGCGCGGCGTGACGCCCAGCCTGGGGCGGCCCGGGCCGCGCTTCTCCGGCTCCGGCGCGGGGCTGAGCCGGGCCAGGGCGTCGGCGGCCGAGCCGCGCAGGTCCAGGTCGATCACCCGGCCCGTGGCGGCGTCGAAGACCAGCACCGCCTCCCCCGCCCCGCTCGTCGCATGGATCGCGGCCAGGGCCTCGCCCAGCGGCCCGCGGGCGATCAGGGCGTCGCCGGCGAAGGCGAGGACCGGGGTGTCGGCGGGCAGGGTCATGGCGTCTCTTCTCAAGATGGCCCGATGAATCTACCCAGATCAAACTGGAAGATCAATATCACCCGGATATAATCATGAAGGACACGGCGCCGCACCCGCGTAATAAGGACGGCGCGCGGCGGAACCCCGCCCTCGTTTCCGCGCTGTTCCGGAACGCCTCCCCGGCTCCCGCATCACAGAGAAGATCCCCATGACCGACCAACGCATCGAAGGCGCCGCCACCGAGATCAAGGGCAAGGCCCGGTCCGGCCTCGGCCGCCTGACCGGCGACAGCAAGCTGCAGATCGACGGCGCCCTGAACGAGGCGAAGGGCAAGGCCCTGGACGCCTACGGCCGCGTCATCGACGGCCTGGACGGCCTCGTCGAAAAGGCCCCGACCCAGTACCAGGACAAGGCGCGCCAGGGCCTCGACTTCGCCCGCCGGAAACCCCTGCTGACCACCGGCATCGTCGCCGGCGTGCTGGTCCTGCTGGGCAGCCTGGGCGGCCGCCGCCGCTAAAGGTCTTTCCTCCCCCTAACCGTTGTCGGCCGCCTGTGCGAACAGGCGGCCGATTTCGTCATTGACCGCGCCGGGCCCGTCCAGCTCGACCACGGCGCTCAGGCGTTCGGACCAGCTCTCCCGGCGCACGGCCTCGCCCAGGCGCGGCGACAGGGCGGGATCGAGCTTGAGGCCCAGCAGGGCCTTGCCGCCCTTGATCGGACGGATCGCGGCGAACTGCACCGCCCGCGAGAACGAGGTGTAGCCCTTGCGCTGGCCGGAGATGACGCCCTCGACCCCGGCGACCTTCCGCTCCAGCGCCTCGAGGATGGCCAGCGAGCGCGGCTCGGCCCACAGGGCGGCGCGCAGGGCTTCGGCGTCGTCCCAGCCCATCTGATCCGCCGGGCGGGCGGCGCTGAGGATATGGGCCGCGTGGTTGGCGCCGATCCCGTGGGTCGCCTTCAGCCAAGCCGCTTGGGCCTTGGGCCGGGTCTCGGGACAGCCCTTCAGGATGTCGACCCAGACCGCCACCGGACGGCCGGTCTGCGTCTCGAAATTGGCCTCGACCGTGGCGAACCACTTTTTCTGACGCTCGGTCAGCACCGCATCGCCCATCTCAGCCTCCTGAAAGCCAGCCGGCTAGATTGGTCATGTACTGGCGGGTCTGGCGCAAGCCTTCGGGGTCGCGGACCATGCCGTCGCCCGGCGCCTCGCTGACGAAGGTCGGGCAGCCCAGGCGGGGGTCCCAGTTGTAGTCGGCGAAGTGGTGGAAGGTGCTCTGGGCCAGCCCCCTGCCCTTGCCGTTCCCGCCCTCGAACGCCACGGCGATGTTGAAGGGGCGGCCCGTGACCTTGCTGGCGCCCGTAGCGATCACCCGCGCCTCGGCCACGCCGTCGGGCGCGCCGACCCCGCCCTCGTGCGGGTGGGCCGGCAGCCGGTCCAGCACCCCGCCGCCGACGTCGCGCAGCAGCGGATGGACCTCGCCGACCGGGCGGATCGCCTGCCAGTCGCCGTTGGCGCCCGAGTGGTAGTTGGGGAAGTCGATATAGCCGGTCTCGACATCGTCGCGGGCGTTCCGCGCCGGATCGGGATCCAGACTGCTGGAGTGGAAATAGTGGGCGTCGCCGACCCCGCCCAGGGTGCAGACGCTGGAGCCCAGATCCATGTGGTCGCGGGTGATCATCAGCCCGCCGCCCCGCGCCCGGAAGGCGGCGATGGCGGCGCACTCCTCGGCGTTCAGCCCATCGCCGACATCCACCGCGAACAGCCACAGCTGGTCATAGCCGCTGTCTGCCAGCCCGCCGATGACGGGGTCGGTCTGGCCGCCCGGCACGGCGCGATCCCGGGCCGTCACCTCCACGCCCTCCAGCGAGGCGAGATGATCCGCCAACCTTGAGAACCGGCCGACGTGCCAGTCGTCCTCGACGTTCTGGATCGTGGTCTGGAGCAGGATTCTGGGCATGGCGTTGTCTCCCCTTCTTCCAGTGAACCGCCGGACGGCGGTCTACGCAATCGCCTGACGGACGAAGGGCCGCCGGTCCTGCGACCGACGGCCCTCCCTATTCAGTCCGCGACGGACCTCAGTCCGCCGCTTCGTCTTCCTTCACCTTGGCCGCGGCGCCGGTGGCGGGCGTCACGTCGAAGACGATCTTGCCGTCCTTCAGCTCGACCTTCACATGCCCGCCGCGGGTCAGGCGGCCGAACAGGATGTCGTCGGCCAGCGGCTTCTTGATGTGCTCCTGGATCGTCCGGGCCAGGGGCCGGGCGCCGTAGAGTTCGTCGAAGCCGTTCTTGGCCAGCCAGTCGGCGGCTTCGTCGGTCAGCTCGATGGTGATGTTCCGATCGCCCAGCTGGTGTTCCAGCTGCATGATGAATTTGGACACCACCGACTTGATCGTCTCGGAGTCCAGCGCCTTGAACGCCACGATGGCGTCCAGACGGTTGCGGAACTCCGGCGCGAACAGGCGCTGGATGGCCTTTTCGTCCTCGCCCTCGACCTTGCCCCGGCCGAAGCCGATGGAGGCGCGGGCGTTGTCGGCGGCCCCGGCGTTGGTGGTCATGATCAGGATGGTGTTCCTGAAGTCGACCTTCTTGCCGACCGCATCGGTCAGCATGCCGTTGTCCATCACCTGCAGCAGGATGTTGTAGACGTCCGGGTGGGCTTTCTCGATCTCGTCCAGCAGGACCACCGAGTGCGGATGCTGATCGACGGCGTCGGTCAGCAGGCCGCCCTGGTCATGGCCGACATAGCCCGGAGGGGCGCCGATCAGCCGCGAGACGGTGTGCCGCTCCATGTATTCGGACATGTCGAAGCGCTGCATCTCGATGCCCAGGGTGGAGGCGAGCTGCTTGGCGACCTCGGTCTTGCCGACGCCGGTGGGGCCGGAGAACAGGAAGGCGCCGATGGGCTTTTGCGGATCGCGCAGACCCGCGCGGGCCAGCTTCATGGCCGCCGAGACCTGTTCGATCGCCGCTTCCTGGCCGAAGACCACGCGGTTCAGATCGGTCTGAAGCTCACGCAGGCTCTCGGTATCGGACTTGGACACCGACTTGGCCGGGATGCGCGCCATCTTGGCGATGACGGCCTCGACTTCCTTCTGGCCGATGACCTTCTTCCGCTTCGACTCGGGCAGCAGCATCTGCGACGCCCCCGCCTCGTCGATCACGTCGATGGCTTTGTCCGGCAGCTTGCGGTCGGTCATGTAGCGGGCCGACAGCTCCACCGCCGTGCGGATGGCGGCGTCGGTGTAGCGCAGCTTGTGGTGGCCTTCGTAGGAGGTCTTCAGCCCCTTCAGGATCTTGATCGTGTCGTCGATGGTCGGTTCGTTGACGTCGATCTTCTGGAAGCGGCGGGCCAGCGCCCGGTCCTTCTCGAAGTGCTGGCGGTACTCCTTGTAGGTGGTCGAGCCCATGCAGCGCAGGCTGCCCGAGGCGAGCGCCGGCTTCAGCAGGTTGGACGCATCCATCGCCCCGCCGCTGGTCGCGCCGGCGCCGATGACGGTGTGGATCTCGTCGATGAAGAGCACGGCGTTGTCGTGCGTCTCCAGCTCCTTGACCACCTGCTTCAGGCGTTCCTCGAAGTCGCCGCGGTAGCGGGTGCCGGCCAGCAGCGCGCCCATGTCGAGCGAGTAGATGGTGGCGCCCTCCAGGACGTCGGGGACCTCATGGTTGACGATCTTTCGGGCCAGGCCTTCGGCGATGGCGGTCTTGCCGACGCCGGGGTCGCCGACCAGCAGCGGGTTGTTCTTGGTCCGGCGGCACAGGATCTGGATCGCCCGATCGACCTCGGCGTGACGGCCGATCAGCGGGTCGATCTTGCCCTTGCGGGCCTTCTCGTTGAGATCGACGCAATAGGCCTCCAGCGCCTCTCCACCGGTCTTGGCGGCGGCGGCGTCCTCGGCGTCCTCGGGGCTGGCGCCGCCGGTCTTGGCCGGACGGGTCTCGCCCGCGCCCGCCTTCTTGGCGATGCCGTGGGCGATGAAGTTGACCGCGTCGTACCGCGTCATGTCCTGCTCCTGCAGGAAGTAGGCGGCGTGGCTTTCGCGCTCGCTGAAGATGGCCACCAGCACGTTCGCGCCGGTGACTTCCTCGCGGCCCGAGGACTGGACATGGATCACCGCGCGCTGGATCACGCGCTGGAAGCCGGCGGTCGGCTTGGCGTCGTCGCCGTCCGAGGTCGCCAGCGCGGCCAGGTCGGTGTCGACGTACAGGGTCAGGGCGGTCTTCAGCGCCGTCAGATCGACGTTGCAGGCCGTCATCACATTGGCCGCGTCGGGATCATCCACGAGGGCCAGCAGGAGATGCTCGAGCGTGGCGTACTCATGCCGGCGCTCGTTGGCGTAGTGCACCGCGCGGTGCAGGGTCTCTTCGAGAGGACGGGAAAACGAAGGCATGGAGGTTCCTCTCAGTCCTTTTCCATCGTGCATTGCAGCGGATGCTGGTGGCGGCGGGCGGTCTCGATCACCTGGGCGACCTTGGTTTCGGCCACCTCGTAGGTGAAGACACCGCAGACCCCGACGCCATGCTGGTGCACATGCAGCATGATGCGGGTCGCGTCCTCGCGGCTCTTCTGGAAGAACCGCTCCAGCACGTAGATAACGAACTCCATCGGCGTGTAGTCGTCGTTCAGGATCAGCACCCGATAGAGCGAGGGCTTCTGAAGTTTCGGTTTTGTCTCGGTGATCGTCGCGGAGCCGGAGCCCTGCCCCTGTTCCTCACCTAGCCTTCTGGTTGGCATCGTTATCCGTCATTTCGGGGGAGTCGAAACGCTATATGGGGAGCATCAGCCGGTTTTGTAGTCGCGTCCAGTCACGGCTTTCGTGAGAGACCTGGGTGCTCACCCTGCGCGACATTTGCCTAGCGTGCTGAACGACTTGGGCTAAGGTCCGCGGCATGCCGGACTCCCCCCGCCAAGCCCCGCCCGCCAGCCCCCGCTTCGCCCTCAGGGCCGCCACCTCCGACGCGCATGAGCGTCTCGACGCCCGGTTCTCGACCTTCGACCTTTCGCACCCGGCGGACTACGGCGCCTTCCTGCGCGCACAGGCCGGAGCGTTCTTTCCCATGGAAGAGGCGCTCGACGCCGCCCACGCCCAGGCTGTTATCCCAGACTGGCCGGAACGTCGGCGCTCCCGGGCCTTGCGTGCCGACATAGCCGCCATGGGCCTGCCCGAACCCGCGCTCGTCGCGGTCCCGGCGTTGGCGTCGGAGGCCGCCATCCTCGGCGCCCTCTATGTCCTTGAAGGATCAAGGCTCGGCGGCGCCATGCTGGTGCGTTCGGTGCCCGACTCTTTGCCGAAAACCTTCCTCACCCCCGGGAACCCGGCGGCGTGGCGTGCATTCGTGACAGTTCTGGACGAACGGCTAAGCTCACAGGCCGACATTGACGAAGCCGCGAACGTGGCGTCTTCCGTGTTCGACGCGTTTGCATCTTCGGCGTCGAACATTCTGGGACCGGCTCTGCGTGAATGAAACGACCGTCGATCTGACGAACTGCGACCGCGAGCCGATCCACATCCTCGGCGCCATCCAGCCTGTCGGTTTCCTGATCGCTCTCACCGCCGACTGGCTGGTTGCCCGCGCCTCGGCCAACATCGGTCAATTCATCGGCCGAGAGCCCGGCGACCTCTTCGGCCTCCCGCTCGAGAAGATTTTCTCGCCCAAGGCCGTTCACGACCTGCGCAACCGGTCCGCAATGCTGCGCGGCCCAGACTCGGTCGAGCGACTGTTCGACTGCGCCCTGATGGGCGACGACCATCTGTTCGACATCGCCATCCATTTCTCGGGCGGTCAGGTCGTCATCGAGGCCGAGCCCGCGTCAGGCGAGCATGGCGACGCCACCGGCATGGTCCGGTCCATGATCACCCGCCTGGACCAGACCACGGACTTTGCCGCCTTCTACCGGGAGGGCGCCCGCCAGGTCCGCGCCCTGATCGGTTTCGACCGCGTCATGGTCTACCGTTTCGCCGCCGACGGCTCCGGCGAGGTCGTGGCGGAGGCGGTCAAGGCCGGGATCGGCCAGTTCATGGGCCTGCGCTATCCGGCCTCCGACATCCCGGCCCAGGCGCGCGAACTCTACCGCCGCAACATGCTGCGGATGATCGCGGATGTGAACGCCCCAGCCGTGCCCATCCTTCCCCAGCGAGATCAGTCGGGCCAACCGCTGGACCTGTCGCTGTCCGTCCTGCGCTCGGTCTCGCCGATCCACATCGAGTATCTGAAGAACATGGGCGTCGGCGCCTCGCTCTCGATCTCGATCATCGTCGAGGGCAAGCTCTGGGGCCTGTTCGCCTGTCACCATTATTCGGCCCGCTGCCCGACGTTCGAGCGCCGCTCGGTCTCCGAACTGTTCGCCCAGATGTTCTCCATGCGTCTGGAAAGCCGCGAGCGTCAGCAGACGGTCGAGTATGAGCGCCGCGCCCGCGACATCTCCGATCAGCTTCTGGGCGCCGTCGCCTCGGACGAGACCCTGCTGAAGGACCCCGACTGGCTCGGCGACATCCTGACCCACGCCATCCCGGCGGATGGCGTCGGCGTCTGGCTGGGCGGCGCCTTCGCCTTCTCCGGCACGACCCCGCCGATCGAGGACTTCCGCCGCATCACCCGCGCCCTGAACGGCACGGCCGCCGGCAAGGTCTTCGCCACCGACCACATCGGCTCCCTGATCCCCGACGCCGAGAGTTTCGCCTCCGAGGCCTCGGGCATGTTGGCCATCCCGATCTCGCGCAGCCCGCGCGACTACGTCGTCCTGTTCCGCAAGGAACTGATTCATTCTGTCCGCTGGGCCGGCGATCCGCACAAGCCGGTCGCGTTCGGTCCCAACGGCCCCCGCCTGACGCCGCGCGAAAGCTTCGCCGAGTGGAAGGAATTGGTCGAGGGCAAGTCCCAGCCCTTCACCCCTTCCGAGATCCGCGTGGCCGAGACGCTGCGCGCCACCCTGATCGAGGTCGTCCTGCGCCTCGCCGACGAGGCCTCGGCCGAACGCCAGCAGGCCGGCGCCCGTCAGGAACTGCTGATCGCCGAGCTCAACCACCGCGTCCGCAATATCCTGGGCCTCATCCGTGGCCTGATCCGCCAGTCGCGCACCGACGGCGGCAGCGTCGAGGACTTCGCCACCGTCGTCGATGGCCGCATCCACGCCCTGGCCCGCGCCCACAACCAGATCACCGACGACCACTGGGGCCCGGCCCCCATGCAGGCCCTGATCGACGCCGAGGCCGCCGCCTTCGTCAACGATCACGAGCGGATCGTCACGCAAGGGGAAGCCATCTTCCTAAACCCCAACGCCTATTCGACCATGGCCCTAGTGGTCCACGAACTGGTCACCAACTCCAACAAGTACGGGGCCCTCTCGGCCGAGGGCGGCAAGGTCACCCTGGGCTGGCATCGCGATCCCAAGGGCGACCTGATCCTGGAATGGCGCGAGGCCGGCGGCCCCAAGGTCACACCCCCGACCCGCAAGGGCTTCGGCACCACCATTATCGACCGTTCGGTCCCCTACGACCTCGGCGGCAAGGCCAACATCGACTATGACCCGAACGGCGTTCACGCGACCTTCGTCATCCCTTCGCGCCACCTGTCCGAGCCGCGTCAGGTGCCCAACGCCACCTCGATCCGCTATCCCCGCCCCGCCGTGGGCCACCCTCAGGCCATGCCGGCCGCCATCCTCAAGGGCCACGACATCCTGCTGGTCGAGGACAGTCTGATCATCGCCCTAGACGCTGAGGACATCGCCCAACGCCTCGGCGCCGAGACCGTCACCACGGCCGCCACCGTCATCGGCGCCCTGGACCAGATCGAGGCCCACAAGCCCACGGTCGCTATGCTCGACATCAACCTCGGCGACCGCAACTCCTATCCGATCGCCGACCGGCTTGCCGAGTTGCGCATCCCCTTCCTGTTCGCCACCGGCTACGGCGAACAGGCCAATCTGCCCATGGAGCACCGCGGCCGCCCGGTGGTGCAGAAGCCCTACACGGTCGAGAACGTCGCCCGCGCCATGGACGGCCTCCTGGGCCACGTCAGGGAAGGCTGAAGTCCTGACAAGCAAAAGGCCCCCCGGATCGCTCCGGAGGGCCTCAGCTTACGCGTCTGAACTATAGCAGGTCGCCTTAGCGGGCGGCCTGGAACTTTTCGACCGAGGCGGTGACGCGCTCGTTGATCGGCTTGAAGCTGTCCTTGACCGAGGCGGTCAGCACGTCCGTCGCCTTGGTGACTTCAGCCAGGTAGGCTTCGGTCGCCGTCTTGGCCCAGGCGGTCTGCAGCTCGAGCAGTTCCTGGATCGAACGGGCGGCGGTCAGCGACTGGGCGGCGGCGACGCCGTCTTCCCAGGACTTCTTGCCGTAGGCCAGCGAGGCGGCCGACAGGGTCTCGGCGCCCTTCTGGGCGGCGGTGGCCGAGGCGACGATGGCTTCGAGGTTCTTCTTGCCTTCGGCGTTCAGCTCGGCGAGGCCCGCGGCCGACTTGTCGGCGGCTTCACGGAAGGCCTTGGCGCCGGCGGCCTGGATCTTCTCGGCTTGAGCCGTCGCGGTCTGGGCCGAAGCCTTGACGTTGGCGGTGGCGGTTTCGACGGTCTTCTTCACGGTTTCGGCGCTGTCGGCCATGGAAGTCTCTCCTGAACCTTGGGCGGCGGGGGCCGCTGATTATTTTTCTCGCGTCGGGGGAGCCGTCGCGACGAGGCTCATATGGTGCAAGTGCGAAGAAGGGTCAAGGGAGATTGTGCACTGCACAAAACTTTCATGAACCGGCGTTCCCGCTACGGTTCACAAAGTTGTTGACGGCCTGTTTACCCTCATGAAACCCCCCGCGCCCATGTTAGCCTCATGTCAGCGTCACGCCGGGGGGCCGTCGTCGCGCTACACTAGTGAGGCTTGCCGCTTGCCGTTGACTGCATTGCTCCGCCGGGGATGGCTCTCGCTGATGCTGGTCATCGCGATCGCGATGACGCCCGCCGCCACGCCCCTCGTCGCCCAATCCGCCGACAATGCGCGCTACGCCGCCATCGTCGTGGACGCCCAGTCGGGCGAGGTGCTGTTCGCGCGCCATGCCGACAGCCGCCGCTACCCGGCCTCCATCACCAAGGTGATGACCCTGTATCTGACGTTCGAGGCGCTGGCCGAGGGCCGGGTCAAGCCGGACGACGTCCTGACCGTTTCGCCCCACGCCGCCAGCCAGCCGCCGTCCAAGCTGGGCCTCGCCGCCGGCCAGACCATCACCCTGGACGACGCCATGAAGGCCACGGCGGTGCGCAGCGCCAACGACATGGCCGTGGCCATCGCCGAGCATATCGGCGGCTCGGAAGCCCGCTTCACCGCCCAGATGACCCTGAAGGCGCAGGAGCTGGGCATGACCCAGACGCGCTATGTCAACGCCAACGGCCTGCCGGACGCGCGCCAGCTGACCTCGGCCCGCGACCTGGCCATCCTGGCCCGGGCCATCATGCGCGACTATCCGCAGTACTATCGCTATTTCGGCCTGCACGACTGGGCCTACAACGGGCGCGACTACCGCAACACCAACGGCCTGCTGCACTCGGGCAACGGCTATGACGGCATGAAGACCGGCTACACCAACGCCTCGGGCTACAACCTGGCGGCCTCGTCGGTGCGCGACGGCCGCCGGCTGATCACCGTCGTCCTGGGCGGCCGCTCGACGGCCAGCCGCAACGCCCACGTCGCCGCCCTGATGGACACCGGCTTCGAGGTCGAGCGCGCCCGCTCGAACGGCCAGGTCATCCAGGTGGCCCAGACCTTCTTCGAACAGCGCGGCTTCGGCGTCGGGCCCGAGGCCACGGGCCCGGTCCAGTACGCCTCGGCTGGCGCGTCGGAGGACGGCGAGGACAGCGGGGTCGCCTACACCGCCCTGGCCGCCGCGCCGCCGCAGCCGACCCGCGTCACCCCCGCCCCGTCCGAGCGCACGCCGGAACGCGCGCCCGCGCCCATTCAGCGCGCCGAGGCCCGTCCGGTCGATGTGACCACCATCCTGAACGGCGGCGTGCCCGTCGCCTCCCCGCCCGCGCGCACCCCGCCCCGCGCCCCGGCCCGCCCGGCGCGCGAACCGGCCCGCGAGCCCACCGGCCGCTGGGCCGTGCAGGTCGGCGCCTTCCGCGACGAGGCCGTGGCCCGCGACTGGCTGACCGAGGTCAACCGCCGCTTCCGCGCCCAGTTCACCAGCGCCGAACGCACGGTGCAGAACGCCTCGGGCTGGTACCGGTCGCGCTTCACCGGCATGACCGAGACGGGCGCCCAGGCCGCCTGCGCCGCCCTGGCCGAACGCCGGGTCACCTGCATGGTCGTCCGCCCGGACTAAGGGCCCCGGCGTTTACCATCCGTGTAAGGCGCGGATTAAGCCGCCGGCGCGATCCTTCTCCCCAGGGGGAGTTGGAGGCGTGATGTTTCCGTCCTGGGTTCCCCATGGACTGTTCCGGTTGTTCCGCCGGTCCGACGCGGCCCACAACGACCTGCGCAGCCTCGTCGAGAACAGCCGCGACGTCCTGTGCCGGCTCGGCCCCGACCTGCGCATCCGCTACTGCTCTCCGTCCTGCGAAACCGTGCTGGGCTGGACCCCCAAGGCGCTGATCGGCCAGCTGCCCTCGACCTTCGTGCTGGCGGAGGACCGCGCCGTCATCGCCGACGCCGTCGTCCGGGTAGAGCGCGGCGAGGAGCCGGAGCCGACCACGGTCCGCGTGCTGCGCCCCGACGACGACATGGTCTGGGTCGAGACCACCACCCGCACCCTGCGCGGCGCCGACGGCCGGCCCACCGAATTCATCCTGGTCATGCGCGACGTCACCGAGCGCCAGGCCCTTCGCCTGCGGCTGGAGCAGGAGGCGGTGACCGATCCGCTCACCGGACTGGCCAACCGCCGGGCCTTCGACAGCGCGGTCGAGCGCGAATGGGCGCGGGCGGTCCGCGACGAGTCCGAGATGTCGCTGATCCTGCTGGACGTCGACTGCTTCAAGGCCTTCAACGACCGCTACGGCCACGCCGCGGGCGACGACGCCCTGCGCCGGGTCGCCGCCGCCATGCAGGGCGTGGTCCGCCGCCCGGGCGACCTGGCCGTGCGCTACGGCGGCGAGGAGATGGCGGTCATCCTGCCCCGCACCCCGGCCGCGGGCGCGGCCCGCGTCGCCCGCACCCTGCGCGAGGCCATCGAGGCGCTGGGCGTGCCGCATGAGGACAGCGCCTTCGGCGTCCTGACCGCCAGCGTCGGGGCGGCCACGGCCGAGGCGGCGGTGGGTCGGACCATCTCCATGCCCGAGGGCCTGCTGATCGGCGCCGACGGCGCGCTGTACAGGGCCAAGGCCAACGGGCGGAACCGGGTCGAGACGGTGGTCCTGCTGGCCCCCAAGGGCGACCGCCGGGCCGCGTGAACCGCACCGCCTTGCCGCACCGCCGCTTTTCCCCTATACGCCCCGCCTTTCCAGGACCTCGGTCCCGGTGCGGAATTCCAAAGGGTTCGGGAAGTCATCCCGGCCGCCGCCTCGGGAACCATCGTGGAACGGACTTACCCGGTCCGCTCGCGCCGATGTCCACAAGGGAGACTAACCGCATGGCTCTTTACGAGCACACGGTCATGACGCGCCAGGATATCTCGGCGCAGCAGGCCGAAGCGCTGAACGACACCATCAAGGCTCTGATCGAGGAAAACGGCGGTTCCGTCGCCAAGATCGAGTACTGGGGTCTGCGCAACCTGACCTACCGCGTGAAGAAGAACCGCAAGGCTCACTATTCGCTGCTCGCCGTCGACGCCCCTCCGGCCGCCATGGCCGAAGTCGAGCGTCAGCTGTCGATCAACGAAGACGTGCTGCGCTGGCTGACCGTCCGCGTCGAGGAACTCGACCTGGAACTGTCGCCGCTGCTGGCCCGTCGTGAACGTGAGCGTGAACGCGAACGTGAGCGTGGTCCCCGCGACGACGCCCCCGCCGCCGAAGCGACCTTCTAAGGAGTTCGGAACATGACCGACACCACCGCCCCCTCCCCGGGCGCGCCGGCCGGCTCCGGCCCGGCCCGTCGCCCGTTCTTCCGCCGCCGCAAGGTGTGCCCGTTCTCCGGCCCGAACGCGCCGAAGATCGACTACAAGGACGTCAAGCTGCTGCAACGCTACATCAGCGAACGCGGCAAGATCGTCCCGTCGCGCATCACGGCCGTTTCCCAGAAGAAGCAACGCGAGCTGGCCAAGGCCATCAAGCGCGCGCGCTACCTGGCCCTCCTGCCCTACGTGGTGAAGTAAGATGAAGGTCGTTCTGCTGGAACGCGTCGATAACCTCGGCGCCATCGGCGACGTCGTCACTGTCAAGGACGGCTTCGCCCGCAACTTCCTTCTGCCGCGCGACAAGGCCCGCCGGGCCACCGCCGCGAACCTGAAGGCGTTCGAACTCGACCGCGCCGCCATCGAGGCCCGCAACGAGAAGAACAAGACCGACGCACAGAAGGTCGCCGACAAGATCGACGGCCAGACCTACGTCATGATCCGTCAGGCCGGCGAAACCGGTCAGCTGTACGGATCGGTCGCCGGTCGCGACGTCGTCGAAGCCGTTCAGGCTGAAGGCGGCAAGATCGAGCGCTCGCAAGTCGTGCTGAACGTTCCGATCAAGACGCTGGGCGTCCACGAAGTGCTGGTTCGCCTGCATGCCGAGGTCCAGGCCACCGTCAAGATCAACATCGCCCGTTCGGCCGACGAAGCCGAGCGTCAAGCCAAGGGCGAGGACGTGATCAAGTCGGCCTACGACGAAGACCGTGAAGCCGCCGCCGAACAGGCCGCGGACATGGTCGCCGGCGGCGCCGGCCAACAGGACGGTCTCGGCTCCGAAGCCTGAGTTCAGTCCTGATACTGAAAAGACACGGCGGCGCAGGAGCGATCCTGCGCCGCCGAACTTTTTTCGGCCCCGTCCTTGACGGGTTTATGACGCATCGCAATATCGCATCTGCTCATCGAGACCGGCTGAGGGATAGGCCCTTTGACGTCGGGGCAACCTGCGGACCTCCGTAAGGTGCCAACTCCTTCGGGACCCCTCCCCGGGTCACGGCAGATGAGAGCCCGGCCACAGCCGGACTCCCTCCATCTGTCACCGCAGGCGTTCCCGACAGAGCAGGAGACGATCATGCGCGCCTTCCAGGCTCACCTCCCGACCGTCCACGCCCCCGGCCTCGTTGCGCCGCGCGACCTCATGCGCTGCGCCGGTCCGATGCGATGTCGCCGTTCGCTGTAATCGGCTGACCACCCGGTTTCACACCGGACCTGAACACCCAGAACGCAAGCCCGGACCCCCGGCGATCGCTGCGCGCGACGCTGACCGGAGACCTGCGCCTCATCGAGAAGAGAGCCTCCCATGACCCCCTCCCCCCGTTTCCGCCTGACCCTGTTCGCCGCCGCCTCGGCCACCGCCCTGCTGGCGGGCGCCGCCCAGGCCCAGACTGCTTCCCAGACCGCTTCCCAGAGTTCACCGCCGCAGACCGAAGCCACCCAGATCGACGACGTCGTCGTCACCGGCACCCGGGTGGTCGGCCGCTCGCGCCTGGACACCGTCGCGCCGGTGGACGTCGTCACCGCCGAGACCCTGCAGCAGCGCGGCTCGACCGAGCTGGCGACCCAGCTGTCGGCCAGCGTCCCGGCGCTGAACTTCCCCCGCCCGTCCGCCACGGACGGCACCGACTCCATCCGGCCCGCCACCCTGCGGGGCCAGGGGCCGGACCAGACCCTGGTGCTGGTCAACGGCGTCCGGCGGCACGCCACCGCCCTGGTCAACACCAACGGCTCGGTGGGCCGGGGTTCGGCCGCCGTCGACCTGAACGCCATCCCCAGTTCCGCCATCGAGCGGATCGAGGTGCTGCGCGACGGCGCCGCGGCCCAGTATGGATCCGACGCCATCGCCGGGGTCCTGAACCTGCGTCTGCGGGAAGCCTCCAGCGGCGGCGGCGCGACCGTCACCTACGGAAGCTATCTGACCGACTACAGCGGCTACTACGGCCGGAACGACGACATCTCGGACGGCGAGAGCCTGACCGTTTCGGGCTGGCAGGGCTTCGGCCTGGGCTCGGACGGCTTCATCACCGCCTCGATCGAGTATCGCGACCGCGAACGCACCAACCGCAGCGACATCGACCCGCGCTACGCTCCGGCCCGCGTGCGCGGCGGCCAGGGCGATCCGGAGTCCGAGGACCTGGCCATCTATCTGAACGCCGGCAAGCCGCTGGCGGCGGGCTGGGAGGCCTACGGCTGGGCGGGCTACCAGACGCGCGACGCCTCGGCCGCCGCCTTCTACCGCACGCCCGACGACAACGCCCAGAACCCCGCCTATCCGGGGCCGGGCCGGATCTATCCGGACGGCTACCTGCCCTACATCCTGACCGACAGCACCGACTGGACCGCCGCCGCCGGCGTGCGCGGCCAGGCTGGCGGCTTCGACGTGGACATCAACGTGGGCTACGGCCGCAACGAGATCGAGTTCGGGGTCGAGAACACCCTGAACCCGTCGCTGGGGCCGACCTCGCCCACGAGCTTCGACGCGGGCTCCCTGACCTATGACCAGCTGGTGCTCGGCATCGACGCCGCGCGCCAGTACGAGGTGGGGCTGTACGGCCCGCTGAACGTCGCCTTCGGCCTGGAGGCGCGCCAGGAAAGCTATCAGATCGGCGCGGGCGAGCCGGGCTCCTACCAGCGCGGAACCTTCCTCAACATCGGCGGCACGGATCTGAGCTGGGGCTCGCGCGGCTTCACCGGCTTCACCCCCGCCAATGAGGTGGACGAGGACCGGCACAATGTCGGCGTCTATGTCGACCTGGAAGGCGAGGTGTTCGAGAACTTCACCGTCTCGGCCGCCGCCCGGTACGAGGACTATTCCGACTTCGGCGACAACGTCTCGGGCAAGCTGGCGGCGCGCTACGACTTCACGCCCAGCTTCGCCGTCCGCGGCGCGGTCTCGACCGGCTTCCGGGCGCCCAGCCTGCAGCAGCAGTACTTCACCCAGACGGCCATCCTCTACATCTCCAACGTCCCGTACGAGACCGGCACCTTCCCGTCGGTGAGCCCGGTGGGACTGGCGCTGGGCGGCACGCCGCTGGAGGCCGAGACCTCGACCAACTATTCGCTGGGCGTCGTCTACCGGAAGGGCGCGTTCGAACTGACGGCCGACGCCTACCGCATCGACGTCGATGACCGCATCGTCCTGTCGGAGACCCTGACCGGTAGCGCCACGGCGGCGGTCGGCACCAACGCCCGGGCCATCTTCGACCTGCTGCAGCCCTACGGCGCCTCCGCCGCCCGCTTCTTCATCAACGGGGTGAACACCGAGACGACCGGCCTGGACGTGGTGGCGCGCTACCGGATCGACGAGGGCTTCGGCCGGCTGGACTTCACGCTGGCGGCCAACGTCAACGACTTCAAGGTGACCAAGACCCCGACCACGGCCTCGGGCATCCTGCCCACGCCCGTCTCCCTGTTCGCGCGCCAGGCCACCCTGCGGTTCGAGGAAGGCACGCCGCCGTGGAAGGTCGTGGCCCAGACCGACTGGAGCAAGGACAAGTTCGGCGGGACGATCCGCGTCACCGGCTTCGGCGACGTGCTGGCCCCCGGCGCGACGGCGGCGACCGACCTGCAGCTGGGCGAATCCCTCGTCGTCGATCTAGAGGCCCGTTACAGCCTGACCGACCGGGTCACCCTAGCCGTCGGCGCCGACAACGCCTTCGATGAGTACGCCGAACAGATCCTGCCGGCGAACAACACCTCGGGGGCCTTCCCCTTCTCCAACTTCTCTCCGTTCGGCTTCAACGGGCGCTTCGTCTACGCCCGCGTCGCCCTGAACTGGTGACGGCGGCGGCGCGGACGGTTCGCCGTCCGCGCCATCGACCGTTGTTTCGCCATAAAATCCGCCGACAAGCTGAGCCGTTCTGAGGGAGCGGGTCATGCGTGCGGTTCTGACGGCGGTTCTGGCCGCCTGTCTCTTCGTCGGGTCGGCGTCGGCCCAGTCCGGCATGACGCTGGACGACTTCGTCACGCGCGCCAACCGCATCCCGCTCAATCCCACGGCCATGCTGCGGCCCGACGCCCACCGCCTGAAGGGCGAGGCCGAACGGGCGTTCCGCACCGTCGGGACCGAGATCGAGACGGCCCGCGTCGCCGGCCGGACGCCGCCCGCCTGCCCGCCCGAGCAGATCAACCTGAACGTCCGCCAACTGCTGGCCCACCTGAACGCGATCCCCCAGGCCCGCCGCCAGCGCATGAGCGTCACGGACGGCATCCGGTCGTGGATGGGGTCGCGTTATCCCTGCCCGGGCTAGAGCGAAATCGGTTGAGTTGGACGCAGTCCAACTCGGCTCAGATTTCGCTCCAGCATAATTCTGGAGCCTGATTCACGGCGTCGGTGAAATCGCGAAGCGATTCCACCTCAACCGATCAGGCTCCAAGCCGTTAACTGATCCGGTTACGGAATTCCGGACTGCCCACAGCGCCTCGTCATCTGTCCCCGACCACGGGTGCGTCCAAGCATGACGCATCGCCCTGGTAAGGGCATGAGCATAACGATGAACGCCTTCGCTCCCGCCGCCTTTCCGTCGATGGATTCCGGGTCCATCAGCTCGCTGCCGCACAACCTTGAGGCGGAGCAGGCGCTGCTCGGCTCGCTGATGTTCGACAACGGGGTGTTCGAGCGGCTGAGCGACCGGCTGCGCGGCAGCCATTTCTACGAGCCCTTCCACCAGCGGCTCTACGAGGCGATCGAGGACCACATCCGTCAGGGCATGCTGGCCGAGCCCACCATCCTGATGGAGCGGTTCAAGCAGGACCCGGCCTTCCAGGAGTTCGGCGGCCTGCGCTACCTGGCCGATCTGGTCGACCGCGCCCCGCCCGGGGCCAACGCCCCCGACTACGCCCGGGTGGTCTATGACCTGGCCCTGCGCCGTGACCTGATCCGCATCGGCGGCGAGATCATCAAGGAGGCCCCGAACCCCGAGACGCCCGCCGACGAGCAGATCGAACAGGCCGAACAGACCCTGTATTCGCTGGCCGAGACGGGCAAGCCGTCCTCCGGCTTCGTCAGCTTCTCGCACGCCCTGTCCGGCGCCGTGCAGATGGCCGCCGAGGCCTATCAGCGCGACGGCAAGCTGGCTGGTCTGGCGACCCACCTGGACGACCTGGACTCCAAGCTGGGCGGGCTGCACCCGTCCGATCTGCTGATCCTCGCGGGCCGTCCGTCGATGGGCAAGACGGCGCTGGCCACCAACATCGCCTTCAACGTGGCGCGCTCGTATCGCTGGGAGCCGACGCCCGAGGGCCGTAAGACGGTCAACGGCGGGGTGGTGGCCTTCTACTCGCTGGAAATGAGCGCCGAACAGCTGGCCATGCGTATCCTGGCCGACGCCTCGGGCGTGTCGTCCGACAAGCTGCGCAAGGGCGAGATCGACGCCTCGGACTTCGGCAAGATCCGCGACGCGGCGGTCGAGATCGGCGAGAGCCCGCTCTACATCGACGCCACCGGCGGCCTGTCCATCTCCAAGCTGGCCGCCCGCGCGCGGCGGCTGAAGCGGATGGAGCACGGGCTGGACCTGATCATCGTCGACTACCTGCAGCTCATCACCACCGGCGAGAACAGCCAGAAGAACCGGGTGCAGGAAGTGTCCGAGATCACCGGCGGTCTGAAGGCCCTGGCCAAGGAACTGTCGGTGCCGATCATCGCCCTGTCGCAGCTGTCGCGTCAGGTCGAGCAGCGCGAGGACAAGCGGCCCCAGCTGTCCGACCTGCGGGAATCAGGTTCGATCGAGCAGGACGCCGACTGCGTGATGTTCGTGTACCGCGAAAGCTATTACCTGGGCCGGGCCGAGCCCAAGGAGGGCACCGAGGAACACCTGCAGTGGCAGCAGGACATGGACCGGCTGGAGCACCAGGCCGAGGTCGTCATCGGCAAGCAGCGCCACGGCCCCATCGGCATCGTCAAGCTAAGCTTCGACGCCGACACCACCAAGTTCGGCAACCTGGCCCACGGCCAGGGCTACAGCAGCAACTACGAGTGATCGGGCGGGCGCGGTTGCCGTAGGGATCGTGGGGAGCGCGTCCGCACGCCGCACGCGCCGCGGTTGACTCACTCCCGCCCGAAGATAGGCTAACCCGCGTGTCGTCTGGGGAGACGACTTGGGGGGTATCATGCGAAATCTTGTCGTCAGCGCGCTTGTCGCGTCGTCTCTGGCCGCCTGCGCGACAGCGCCGGTGCCGAACATGCGTCCGCTGAACGCGGAGCAGGCCGCGGCGATGGGGCCGACCCCCATCGTGGTGGTCGAGGACAACCACGGCGTCGCCAAGACCTGGTTCGCCCAGGACAGCTCCGCCGCCGGCGCAGGCTACGGCCTGATAGGCGCCCTGGTCACCGCGACCATGGATGCGATCATGAACTCCTTCCCGGCCCGGCGCGCCGGCAAGGTCTCCGACGAGATCGCCGAGGTCATGCCGGTTGATGAGATCAACGCCTCGCTGGCCGAGCAATTCCGCCGGCAGATGGCCGCGGCGTCGGGCGGGACCGGCGTCGTCTTCTCGGAGGTGAGCACCGTCCAGAAGCTCACCGCGCCCGAGCCGCTCAACGACGCGGTCGAGATCGACGCCGACTACCGCCTGTCCGAGGACGCCAGCACGCTGCAGGTGATCGTCACCATCAGCTATCTGAATCCGGCGATCCCGTATGTGACCCCCTATACCTTCGAAGGGTCGCCGCCGAAGTCCGAACTGTCGGGCCCGACCTATCGGAACACCTTCACCTACAACTCGCGCCAGCTGCCGATCCCGGTCCTGACGCCGGACCTGCGCGAGCGTCTGATCGCCTCCATCCACGAGAGCGCCCGCGACGAGAACGGCGCCATGCCGGTGGAAGGCACCGACGCCTTCAAGGCCATGAACAAGGAACTGGAGCAGGCCCGCGACGACGAGCTGACCAAGGGGGAGATCGGCATCTTCCTGGCCCGCGAATGGATCAAGGACAACGGCGCCCTGCTGCGCGCCGAGATCGAGAACGCGCACGTCTTCATCGCCCGCTATACGCTGCTGGACCTGAACCGGACGGCGGTGCCCAGCCTGACCGGCCAGGATGAATTGGTCGAGACCCTGCCCGACGGCCGCACCGTGCGCCGCATCGGCGCCGGGACCATCACCGGCTCCTACGTCTCGTCGCCGGCGGAGGTCGTGGGCTTCACCACCTACGGCAACACCATGAGCATCGCGCGCGTGCACCAGGACCGCATGACCGCGATCCGCGAGGCCGCCCGCCCGTCGCGCCGCTCGCGATGAGCCGCGTCGCCCGGACGGCGGCCCTCATCGTCCTGGCGGGCCTGGGCGCCGGCGGGTGCATGACCGATCATGGCTACGTCATGATCGGCGGCCCCGAGAAGGCCTATTACGGCTATCTGGACACGCCGACGGCGGACGGCGGCCATACCGTCCGCGTCATCCGGCCCGATCCCGACACCGCCATGGCCTACTGGGAACGGCGGGCGCAGGAGCTGTGCGGCGGCAAGGTGAAGCGCAAGATCATCCACACCGCGGTGCGCCCGACGGTGCTGTACGAGCACTACGGCGGGCGGCCCGGCGACTTCAACGTCGAGGGGATGGTCTACTGCGAGGGCGAGGCCGCTCCGGCTGCCGAGCCCGTTGTCGAGGCCCCGTCCGCCGCCTCCTGATCAGCGCAGCTCCACCCGGCGCGCGCCGGCGGGGATCTTCAGCTCCCCGTCGGCGAAGGCCGCCGCGCGGCCGTCGATCCGCACGTCGGCCGGCGGCGTCTGGCCCTTCGGCCACGGGATGACGAACCCGCCCGGCGGCGTCACGCCCGGCTCCAGCGTCAGCACGAAGCCGCGTCCGTCCCGGCGCAGGCGATAGGTCAGCGCCCCGTAGGGGGTGCGGACCGCGCGGACCCCGACGCCTTCGCCCCCCAGCCAGGCGGTCGGCACGCCGGCGGCCAGCACCAGGGCGTGGTCGCTGTCGCGCTCATAGACCAGCAGGTCCAGGGCCGAGCGGATGTAGTCCGAGCTGATCCAGGCGTGCGGCATGTCGCCGATGAAGCGCGGCTCGCGTTCATCGCGGCCCACCACCTCGGCCCAGCCGTTCCAGGCCCGGGGACGCATGTCGGCGAAGTAGAAGTCCAGCGCCCGCAGCGCCTCGTCCCGTCGTCCCAGACGGACCATGGCCCCGACGTTGCGCAGTTCGTAGGGCGTGTAGTCCTTCCACCCCTGGCGGTTCTCCTGCCGGGCCGTGAAATTCTCCCACCACTTGTCGAAGGTGCCGGTCAGCAGCTCCTGCGGCAGGTCGTCGACCAGCCCGCCCGGCGACAGGGCGATGGTGGTGGAGGTGGCGTCGAAATCGCCCCGGTCGGCGGCGCCGGCGATCCAGTCGATGCCGTGCGCCCGCGCCGTCGCGGTGATCGAGGCCATGATGTCGGCCTTGAACTGGGCCTCCGAGGCCCGGAAGCGGGCGGCGGCCTCCGCGTCCCCCAGGGTCTCGGCGATGAAGACCGCGTCGCCGTAGCCGCGCAGCCCCCAGAAGTCGTCCCAATAGCTGTAGGCCGGACGGTCGGAATAGCCCTCGTGGCTGATGGTCGGGGGCAGCAGGCCGTAGAGGTGGCGCTTGTCCGCCGCCTCGAACTCGGCGGTGCGGGTCGAGGCGCGCAGTTCGTCCATGTAGCGGATGGCGCCCTGCACCTGCGGCCAGACCGAGCGCAGCAGCGTCGCGTCGCCGGTGTAGCGATAGGCCTCGGCGGCCAGGAAGACGAACTCGCCATGGCTGTCGTTCTCGGGCACCGGATCGGCGCCCCGGCTGTCGGCGCAGCACGGCACCTTGCCGTTGTCGAACACCAGCGGCGCGAACCAGCGCAGATAGTCGGCCGACAGGTCCGCGTGGCCCAGCCGGTTCAGCCCCTCGGCCATCATGGCCCCGTCGCGGATCCAGCTGCGGTTATAGCTGCGCGTGCCGGGCTGCAGGATCGGCCCCTGCCGCGACATCAGCATATGGGCCAGCGAGGCCTTCATCACCGCCTCCACCGGCCCGGCGGCCGGCGGCAGGGTGATGTCGAACCGGTCCAGCTTCTCGCGCCAGGCGGCGGCGACGCGGTCCTGAACCTCATCCAGGGCGCCCGCGACCATCGGATTGAGCGGGCGGATCGGCGCGTCCCCGGTCAGGGCGGCGGCGAAACCGATGGTGCGCGTCTCCCCCGGCTGCAGTTCAATGCCATACAGGAGGGCCGCGGAGGCCAGCCCCTCGGCATCCAAGCCGTCGTGGAGGTCGACTGTGGTGAAGGGCGGCTCGGTGCGCCGCTCCGTCAGCGCGCGACCGGACATCAGCAGGGACTGCGGATCGGCCCCCTGCTGGAACGTCGAGGAGATTACCCGATCCGGGTAGGCGAGCAGCATGAGGGGCGTCTGGTCGATGACCAGTTGCTCATCCCGCCACGCGAAGCCGGAAATCGGGGCCACGCCGCCCGGCGTGGTCAGGAACTGCCTCGGACCGTTGACCTGGAACGGCCGGGCCATCAGCGCCAGGGCCAGGCGCTGGGGGCGATCCGAGGTGTTGGTCAGATCATAGCGCCCCCACAACACCGCCTGATCCGCCGCTCCGTCCGCAATGGCGGTCGTCTTCAGGGTCCAGCCCTCGCCTTCCCACGTCACCGATGGAATCGGCAGATCACCGTCGGCCAGCGACTGGGTGATGTTCACATCCGCCCAAGTGACCACCCGCCCGTTGTCGATGATGAAGGGCTCGATGCTCGGCCCACCCCTGCGCAGCTCAATCGCGCCGTCCTCGCCCATCAGGCCGCTCTCGCCGCCGCCGTCGACGCCGACCAGGGTCCAGTAGGGCTGCTCGCCCGCGAAGCCGCGCGGATAGAGGCCGCGGCGGCTCTCCCTGGCCACGGCCAGCATGAAGGTCGTCGGGGTCTCGCCGAACGACAGGGGCTCGATCTGGAGGCTATTCAGCGCATAGGCGTCGGCCGCCGCCTGGCCCAGGCGCTGACCCGCGCCCGCCTGACCGACGACGCCGCTCTCGTCGCGGGGCGCCTCCAGGTCGAGGCGCAGCCAGCGGGCCGAGGCCTCGGGCGTGCGCAGCCAGTCGACGCCGCCGTCACCGCCGTTCACCGCCGCCAGCTCGCGCCAGTCGCGCCCGTCCGACGACGCCATCAGCCGATAGCGCGACGCCGCCATCCGCTCGGCCCAGCGCAGGGTCAGACCCCCGAACTCCCGCTCATAGCCGAGGTCCAGCGTCAGGCTCTGCGCCCCGGCCCCCGTGGTGCGCCAGAAGGTCAGCGGATCGTCATCGACCGCGCGGGCGGCGAGATTGACGCCGTCCTCGCTGGACGCGCTCACCACCGGACGCGGGGCGACCGACGGCTCGGGCGGCAGGTCCCGCAGCTCCAGCTGGTCGATCTCCAGCCAGCCTTTTCCGCCCTGCCCCGCCGTGACCACGAACTCGATCCGCGCGGCGCCGCGGAAGGTGCGGTCGGGGTTCGGCCCCCAGGCCCAGATGATCTGGCGCTTCTTGATCGTGTAGCGGGTCCAGCCGTTCGCGGCCTGGAAGGCCCGCACCTGGCGCCAGTGGACGTTCTCGCCGGACGCGTCGGTGAATTTGATCTCCAGCGTATTGGGCAGCATCTCGCCGCGCGCCCAGAAGCTGATCTCGTAGTTGTCTGGGACCGCCAGATCGAGCGTTCGCGCCGCGAAGGCGTAGCCGGACCGGCCGTTGAAGTCGTAGTCCAGCCGCATCGCCCGGCCGTCGTGGCCGTCGACGGCCGAGATCGCCGAGGACACGTCGGTGGAGGCGTCGGCCTTCCACGGGGTCAGGGTCTCGAACGTGTCGAGCGCACGGGGGGCCTGGGCGTGAGCCGGGAGCGCGAGGGCCAGGGCGAAGGCGGCGGCGATGACAAACGGGCGCATACAAACTCTCCGCTCATCCCGGCGAAAGCCGGGACCCAGTCCTGTCCAGCGTGACGCCGGCGTTCAGGGGATCAGCGACGGTGTGATCCCGGTTCCGCTCCTTCGCCCAAAACACTGGGTCCCGGCTTTCACCGGGATGAGCGGACGATTTGGTTCAGCCCTTCACGCTGCCCGCGAGCATGCCGCGGATGTAGTAGCGTTGCAGGGCGAGGAAGAGGATCAGCACCGGGGCGACGGTGATGACGGCGCTGGCCATCATCAGCTCGACGTCCTGCACATGCTCGCGCGACAGCGCCGCCAGCGCCACCGGCAGGGTGTAGTTGGACTGGTCCGTCAGGATGATCAGCGGCCACAGGAAGTCGTTCCAGCTGCCCAGGAAAACGAACAGGGCCAGGGTCACCACGATCGGCTGCAGCGTCGGCAGCACCACCCGGCGGAAGATCTGCCCCTCGCTGGCCCCGTCGATGCGGGCGGCCTCCAGCATCTCGTCGGGAATGCTCAGCGCGTACTGGCGCACCAGGAACAGGCCGAAGATCGAGGCCAGCCACGGCACCAGCGCCCCGGCGTAGGTGTTCACCAGCCCCATCGACTTCAGCATCAGGAACAGCGGCAGGGTGCCGATCTGGGCCGGCACCACCAGCGCCCCGACCAGGATCTGGAAGATCCGCTCCCGTCCCCGGAACCGCAGCTTGGCGAAGGCGTAGCCGGCCGGCACCGTGAACAGGAGGGCCAGCACGGTGCCCAGCGTCGCCAGGGCGAAGCTGTTCCACAGATAGCGGCCCATGCCCTGGCTCACGAACAGGTCGCGATAGTGCTCCAGCGTCCAGACCTTGGGCAGCAGCGGCGGCGGGAAGGCCGAGGCCTCGCCGGTCGACATGAAGCTGACCGACAGCATCCAGGCCAGCGGGAACAGCACCAGCAGGGCGATCGCGGCGACGGCGACATTGAGCAGGATCGGGCGCAGCTTCATTCGTACGCCCCCACCCGCTTGGCCACCGCCAGCTGCACCAGGGTCACGGCCAGGATGCAGAGGAACAGGACGAAGGCCACGGCGCTGGCGGAGCCCAGGTTCCACCATTTGAAGCCCTCTTCGTACATGAAGTAGAGCACCGTCACGGTCGACTGGGCGGGCCCGCCCTGGGTCATCACATAGGGTTCGGCGAACAGCTGGAAGAAGCCCGCCACCGAGATGATCGAGACCAGCAGCAGGGTCGGGGCGATGGCCGGCAGGGTCACATGCCGGAACTGCTTCCACGGCCCGGCCCCGTCGATGCGCGCGGCCTCATACAGGTCGTCGGGCACGGTCTGGAGAACCGCCAGGAAGATCAGCATGTTGTAGCCGAAGATCTTCCACACCACGAACATCAGGATGGCCGGGATGGACGTCGAGGGATCGCCCAGCCAGTCCACCGGCTGAAGGCCCACGCTGGAGATGGCCCAGTTGATCACGCCGTAGCGGGTGTGCAGCAGGTAGTTCCACAGCACCGCCGTGGCGACCAGGGTGGTCACATAGGGGGCGAAGAACATCACCCGCCACAGCGGCCGCCACTTCACCACCCGCGCGTTCAGGATCACGGCGGCGCCCAGCGAGGTGGCGATGGACAGCGGCACGCCCAGCACGGCGAACAGGCCGGTGTTCTTCATCGCGCCCCAGAACAGCGGATTGGTGAACAGCCGCTCGTAGTTCTGCAGGCCGACGAAGCGCATGTTGCCGATGTCGGCCAGCGCATAGATGTCGAAATCGGTCAGGCTCAGCAGCAGGGCCGCGAACACCGGAATGGCGAAGAAGACGCCGATGGCGATCAGCGCCGGGGCGACGAAGCCCCAGGCCGCGCGCTCGCGCTTGCGGGTCATGGGCGCGCCGCCCGCGTGCGGTACGGGCTGGGCGGTCATTCGGCCCTCCCCTGTTCGATCATCCAGCGGCGTTTCTCCAGCAGCCGGTCGGCGCGGCGGTCGATCTCGGCCGCGGCGGTCGCGGGCGTGTATTCGCCGCGCACCATGCGTTCGGCCACGATCTGCATCTCGGTCACGATCCGCTCCCACTCCGGCACCTTGGGCACCGCCTTCGCCCGCGCCAGCTGGCCCTTGAAGGCGGCGATGTAGGGATCATTCGCCACCGTCGGCGCGGCCCAGGCGCTTTCGCGCGCCGGCAGGTTGCCGGTGATGCCGTTGAAGATCGCCTGCACGCGCGGCTCGGACAGGTAGCGGACCAGCTTCCACGCCGCATCCTGATGCGGCGACGAGCGGTAGACGACCAGCGACGACCCGCCCGGCGCGGAGGCCCCCGGCCCGGTCGGCCCCGGCACGCCCGAAGTCATCCAGCGCGTGCCCGGCGCCAGCCGCGTCTTGAAGTCGCCGATGGTCCACGGGCCGGAGAAGTAGAAGCTGAACCAGCCGCGCTCGAACTCGGTCCAGACGTTGGAGATCTGCGCCGCCGAGGCCAGCGGGGCCAGCTTCTCGTCGAACAGGCTCTTGTAGAAGGCCAGGGCCGCGATGAAGGACGGGTTGGCGAAATTGCCGCGCGTGTCCCGGTCGCGCAGCAGGGCCTCGTCGCCCTGCAGGCCGAAGGTCAGCAGCTGCTCGAACTCGTTGACCGGCAGCAGCACGGCGTACTTGTCCGGCCCGACCACGCGTTTGACCGCGTGCATCGACTGTTTCCACTCGGCCCAGGTCTGGGGCACGGCGTCATAGCCTGCGCGCTCGAGAATGTCGGAGCGGTAGAAGATCAGCCGCGTGTCCACATACCAGGGCGTCGCCATCGGGCGGCCGTTGATGCGGTTGGTGTCCAGCACCGCCGGGAACTGGTCGGTCAGCAGGTCGGCGGCGAAGTCCGGCGTCGGGCTGATCGCGCCGATGGCCGTCATCTCGGACACCCAGGTGTTGCCCACCTGGCTGACGTCCGGCAGCGAGGCGCCGGCATAGGCGGTCAGCAGCTTGGAGTGGGCCGCCGTCCACGGCAGGGCCTGGACCTCGACCCGGATGCCGGGGTTCAGCCGCTCGAACTCCGGCAGGATCTGGCCGACGTTGGTCGCCTCATTGCCCATGGCCCAGAAGCGCAGGTGGATCCGGCCGTCATTGCGAGGGCCGCAGGCCGTCAGGCCGGACGCGGCCGCCCCGGCCAGAAGGCCGAGCGCCGTCCGCCGATCCGGCCGGGTCAGGCTCATGCGTCCAGCCAGCCGCCGGTGAAGCCGGCCTTCTGCAGGCCACGCCTCAGGTTGGGCTCGCCGCGCATATGCTTCCACACCAGGTCCGAGCGATGGTTCTCGATCTGGATGACGATGGGGCCCTGGTCGATGCCCAGGTAGTCGTCGGCGACCCAGCCGATGCCCGGCAGGATCTTGCCGTGGCGCAGTTCGGATCCGCTCTCGGTCAGGGTCGGGTTGAACGAGTCCAGGAAGCCGTAGCGGGTGTAGATCCCCGCGCCGTAGCGGGCCTTCATCGCCTTCAGGCAGGCGGTGACGTGGTCGGGCGCGAAGGGGATGGAAGCCATGGCCGCCGTCGGCGCGATCGTGCCGTCGTCACGCTCGCCCGGGCCGCGCGCCGAATAGCTGAAGAACTCGCGCTCCCGCCCGTCGATCACCTGACGGAAGTCGCCCGGCCCGTCGCAGGCGGTCAGGCCCCAGACGTTCTCCGAATAGCCGGCCCAGCCCAGCGGGTTGTCGATGGCGTATTTGCGCTGGGCCTCGACCGCGCGGACGCTGTTCTGGAAATAGTCGAAGCCCGGCATCTCGGCCTGCTGCTGACGCAGCCACGGATCCTGGATGCCGCGGAAGTCGACGTACATGTGGCTGAACTCGTGCCCGAACAGGGGCGCGAAATGCAGGTGCTTGGGACCCCAGCGGTCGGTCCAGCTGTGGTCGTAGACGCTGCACCACTCGTCCCAGACGGTGGTCGGCACGGGATGGGTCGAACTGCCGATGGCCAGCAGCAGGACCAGCATGCCCTCGTTGTAGACGTTCCAGTCGGCCGGGATGTAGCCGCTCTCCGGGTGCCAGCCCATGGTGATGCGGTTCGGACGGACCACGGCCCAGTCCCACTCGACCCGGTCGTAGACGGCCTGGGCCAGACGCCGGATCTCGGCCTCGGCGGGGTTCTCCCCGTCGAACCAGCGGGCGGCGAACAGCATGCCCGCGACCAGGAAGGTGGTGTCGACCGTCGACAGCTCGGTGCGGCCGAAGCGGTGGCCGGTCTTCATGTCGAGGAAGTGGTAGAAGAAGCCCTTGTACCCGCCCACGCCGGCGGCCTCCGGCCCCTGCGGCAGGTCGTGGAAGAAGCGGATGGTGGTCAGAGTGCGCTCGCGCGCCTCCTCGCGGCTCATCCAGCCGCGCTCGACGCCGACGGGCCAGCAGGTCAGGGCGAAGCCGACGGCGGCGACCGAGCTGAAGGACGGCGTCGGCCAGCGGTCGGGCGTCAGGCCGGTCGAGCGGTCGGTGACGTGGACGAACCAGTCGAAGGTCCGGCGTTGCAGGTCGTGGACGGCGGGATCGACGCGGGTCCGGATCGGCGAGACGGCGGGTTGCCCCATGGTCGTGCACCCCGCCGCCGCGAGGGCCGCGCCGGCGACGGCGGAGCCCATCAGAAACCGTCTGCGATCCATGGGGTCCATCCTTACTCGAAAACACACTCAGTCAAAAAATCGGCCGCCCCCGGGGTTGGCCCCAGGGGCGGCCGTCAGGCTCAGGAGACGATTACCAGCGGTAGCGCAGGCCGACCTGGAAGCTGCGCGTCGGCAGGAACTGGGCGGTCGGGCGGCCGAACATCGGGTTCAGGGCGGAATCCGGCGTGTTGTTGTTGATCCGGTAGGTCTGGTTGAAGCTACTGAAGTTCTTGAAATCCAGAACGTTGATCGCGTCGAAGGTCAGTTCGACGAAATCGCCGTTCGGGAGTTCGATCTCCTTGGCGATCCGCAGATCGACCTGACGGTAGGCCCAGGCGTTCGGGATGATGAAGTCCTTCTTGTCCGGATAGGCTTCGAACCAGCCGGGCTTGGCCCCGCTGCCCGGGTTGAACTTCGTGAACGGCAGGCCCGAGCCCAGGGTGATCAGGGTCGACAGGCGGAAGTCGTACGGCAGCTGCACCGTGCCCGACATGACCAGGCGGTGACGCTCGGCGCCCGGCGAGTTGAACTCGGGGGTGTACGAGGTCCACGGATAGTCGAAGTCGAAGTTGCCGGTGCCCTGGTCGCGGCTGCCGTTCTGGGTGGCTTCCGTGAAGGTGTAGGCCAGGTTGAAGCCCCAGCCGCTGTCCCGGGTGAACGGCTTGTCCGCGGTGATGAAGATCGCCTGGTAGTCGCGCTCACGGTCGTGGTTCGAGACGAAGACGCCGTCATTGAAGTTGAACGGCAGGCCGGTCACCGGATCGATCAGCGCCGACGGACGGACGGCGGCCGGAACCGAGTTGGTCGTCGGGTCGATGTTGGCGCGGTACCAGCCGAACTCGTTCTTCGTCTTGGCCCACGAGAACGTCAGGGCCGTCTGCCAGTCGCCGAACTTCTGGCGGATGCCGATGTTGAACTGGTCCGTCAGCGGCGGCGGGGCGTCGTCCTTGATCAGGAAGACTTCGCCGCGGCCGACCGTGCCCTGCAGCAGGGTGTCGAGGCCCGCCGGAGTCGCATAGATCGGGTTCCACGCCACGGTGTCCGTGCGGCCGCCGTATGACCCGCCGGCCGGCGAGAAGTAGATGGTCTTGTTCAACTGGTAGGGCTTGAAGCGCTCGTCGAAGGCGAAGTTGAACGCGATCCGGTCATAGTACCGGCCGGCGCCGCCGAAGATCACCGTCCGCTCGTCGCCGAACACGTCGTAGCTGAAGCCGATGCGCGGCTGCCAGGCGTCCTTGAAGGCGTCGCGTTTGCCGTCCGAGATGTAGTCGTTGATGTTCAGGTACGACGGGAAATCGAACCCGGCCACGCCGTCGATGGCCGTCAGCAGGCGGCGGACCACGTCCGGGGTGCGCCAGTCGTTGTTGACCGCATTGTCCTCATAGTCCCAGCGCAGGCCGAGGTTGACCTCGAGCTTGTCCGTGATCTGCCAGTCGTCCTGGATATAGGCGCCGAAGACGTTGTTCTCGGCGTTGACGGGGTCCACCGGCAGGTTCAGCGACACCTGGGTCGGGATGGTCCGCGTGCCGTTGACCTCGCCGCGGGCGTCCACGTCGTAGGTGAAGAACGGGTTCCGGTTGAACTGCTTGTAAACGGACAGGGTCTGCATCGAGTACTTCACGCCCATCTTCAGCGTGTGGGTGCCCATCCAGTCGATGTCGCTGAACGTCAGGTCGTCACGGAAGGTCAGCACCTCCTGCGTCAGGTCCTGGTTGTTCGTGCCGCCGCCGTTGGTGAAGATCGTCGCGTTGATCTGGCCGTAGTCGAACTGGAACCCGGGCGTACCCGTCGCGGCGTCGCGGTATTCCACGAACCGGGCGCCGGTCTGGTCGAAGTTCAGGGCGGTCGGGTTGTACTGGGATTCCAGATAATCGACCGAGAACTCGTTCAGGAAGTTGTCGCCCTGGAACTGGTGACGCAGGTTCACCGAGCGGTACTCGACATTGACCGCCTGGGCGCGATCGAACGCGGTCGGACCGCCGCCGAAGTCGCGGATGTCCTGCTCGGTCCGGTAGGTCGCGCTCAGGTCCAGGCGCTGACGGTCGTCGATCGACCACGACAGCTTGCCGAAGAACAGGTCCTGCTCGAACGGCGCCTCGAAGGTGCCCAGCTCGCTCGCGAACAGCGGGGCGTATTCGGTGCGGTTCAGGAAGACCGAACGCTCGCGCGTCTCGTCCTTGCGCTCGTAGGTGAAGAAGAAGTGCAGCTTGTCTTCGATGATCGGACCGCCGATCGAACCACCGTACTGCATGCGATCTAGGCGCGGGCGAGCGCTGCTGCTCGGCAGGAACACGTTCCGCCCGACCCAGTTCGACGGCTGGTAGGTGACGAAGAAGTCACCGGCGAACTCGTTGGTGCCCGAACGGGTCACCGAGGTGATGATCGCCGACGAGGCCTGCTCATACTCGGCCTTGAAGTTCTGGGTCAGGACCCGGAACTCCTGCACGGCGGCCTGCGGGAACGGGTTGCCGCGGCTGTCGTCCTGGCCGGCGATGCCGCCGTCGTTGATCAGCGACTTCTGGTTCTGGCCGTCGATGAAGACGTTGACCGCCATCGACGGCTGGCCGCCGGCCGAGATGGTGCGCTCGGTGTCGCCTTCCTGCACGCGCACGCCCGGAGCCAGGGCGGCGAAGTTCAGGAAGTTGCGGCTGATCTGCGGCAGGTCGTTGATCTGCTGCTGGCTGACGTTGGTGGCCACTTCCGAGGTGCGGACCTCGAAGATGCGGCGGCCGGTCACGACGACGTCGCCCAGTTCGGTCGCGCCGGCGTCCGTGGAACCGGTTACAACAGGGGCCACATCGAGATCCAGGGTGGCGACCTGACCCAGAACGATGGTGACCGTGTCCTCGGCCGTCTGGCCGTCGGCGCTGGTCACGGCGATGCGGTAGGTGCCCGGGCGCAGGCCCGACAGGACGTAGCCGCCGTCCGCAGCGATCCGGCCGCGGGTGACATAGCCGGTGGCGACTTCGGTCGCGACGACCGTGCCGCCCGTTTCGGCGCTGGCCCCCTCATAGACGGTGCCGCGCAGCGTCGCGGTCGACACCTGCGCTGCGGCGCCCCCGGCGGCGGCCATCGAGATCGCCAGAGCGAGGACGGAGGCCGCCCCCAAATACTTTCCGGTCTTGCTCGTCATCAAAGTTTCTCCCCTTCAAGTGACATTGTCTGAACGTCGGTATGCGCCGCACCGGACAGCCCGGGCGGCGGCGTCAACGGATTACTGGAAGCCCTCACCACCAGCTCCGGGCGCACAACCTCGCAGGCGGTGTCGGCGGCGGATCCGATGAGTCTCACGAGCCGTTCGAGCGCATTGCGGCCCGTCTCGGCGATGTTGATCTTCAGCGTGGTCAGGGCGGGGCGGACCAGCCCGGCCAGCGGAATGTCGTCGAACCCGACCATGGCCACGTCCTCGGGCACGCGCAGCCCGGCGTCCTGGAAGGCCAGCAGCGCCCCCACCGCCATGTTGTCGTTGGCGGCGAAGACGGCGTCGGGGCGATCCGCCCGCGCGGCCAGCTTCTCGCCCGCTTCCTGGCCCGAGGCCTTGGTGAAGGCCCCGTCCACGACCATCGTCGGCAGGCCCGCGGCGGCCATGGCTTCGAGATAGCCCGCCATCCGGGCCTCGGCCTCGAGGTTGCCCGCGGGACCGGCGATATGGGCGATCCGGCGACGCCCCAGGGCCACCAGATGCTCGACCGCGGCGACGGCGCCGCCGTGATTGTCGATGATGATCGAAGGACGGCCTGTGTCCACGCCGCCGCCGTTCATCAGCAGCACCGGCATGCGCCCGGCCAGGCCCGAGGCCAGGTTGGCGGCGCCCAGATGGGGCGACAGGACGATCAGGCCGTCGACCCGGCCGCGCATCGAGCGGATGGCCGAGGACGCCTCGTCGGCGTCATCGTGCGAGGACGAAACGATGAGGTGGTAGCCCAGAGCCCGGGCCGCGACGTCCATGCCGCGGATCAGCTCCGAGAAGAACTCGCCGTACAGGTCGGGAAGGATCACGCCGACGGTGTTGGTCCGGCTGGTCGACAGGCTGCGGGCGCCCGAGTGCGGCACGTACTCCAGGGCCTCGACCGCCGCCAGCACCCGCTGGCGGGTCGCCTCGGTCACCGGGCCGGCGCCGTTCAGGACGCGCGAAACCGACGCGACGGACACGTCCGCGCGTTCGGCGACGTCGCGAATGGTGGCCGGCTTCAAGCCCGACCGCCCGCGCCGTCAGGCTGCGTCATCGAATGGAACAAGGTGGATCTCCCAGACCGGTCGTAGGTTCCAGCCCGCTTCCCGCGGGTCCGTCCGTTTACCGTGTAACCGATTACATGACACAGGAGTCATGCGGCCCGCAAGGCCCCGATTTGGCCACATCCGGGTTGTGGCCAGGGGGTCACAGACGAACCTGACGGGCCCGTCCGTCGCCTATTCCTCCGAACCCGTCCGTTTGAAGTCGCGCATGAAAGACCTCAGATTTTGAAGCCGAACCATTGATTTTATTGGTCTTTTTATAAGGCTTGGCAACGGCGACCTATCAGGTCGTGGCTTCTTCGATGGCCGGCGACGCAGAGGGAATCCACCGGGACAGATTCAGCCACACTCCGGGCATGAAGACGGCATGCGACCCCGGCGACAGGGCCCGCGACCACCACCTTCAGTGGCGCGAGGACCTCGACCTCATGACTCAGTTGAACCCGCCAGGCGCAGACCGCCAATGATTCGCAGCTGCGCCACGCGGCGTCCCTCCCCGCTTCGGAGGAGGGAAATCACATCAGTCAGCGCAGCCGCGCATAATAGGCCTCGATCAGGTTCAGCCGCTCGGCGAACGGGATCGGCTTAGCTGCCGGTCCGTCGTTGGTGAACTCCAGCAGTTGCTCAGGCTGTGCCCCGAACTCGGGCCAGTGCGGGCGCTCGCCGCCGTTCGGATCGCCGACCGTGGCGAACCGGGTCCAGTAGTCGGCCATGGCGGTGGCGGCGCGGGCGTCCCGCTCGCCCAACGGCCGCCCGACGGTGTGCAGGTTGTCGAAGACATAGGGGCGCTCGGACGCATGGGTCGCCCCGCCGCTGGGTTCGGGGTTGGAGTCCGGCACCACGTCGAAGCGGTACAGGTACATCGGATGCCCCGCCCGCGCGTGCAGCCGCGCCAGCTGCCGGGCGGGCTCGTTGAAGATCAGATCGCTGACGACGTGGGCGTCATAGCCCGCGGCGCCGCCATAGGCGTTCAGCAGCGCGTCGTGCTGGGCGTCCGTCAGGGCGTCGTCGATCCGTCCATAGGCGCCGGCGTCGGTCGGCCGGATCCACCAGAACTCGGCGCTGTTGGTTCCCAGCACCATCGGCACGGGCGCCTGCCGCCCGGCTTCGAAGGCCTCGACCACGTCCTCGGTCAGGACCTGGCCGTCGACGATCAGGTTGTCGCTGTAGAAGGCCGGCATGGGGCTGAGCAGCGGTTCGGGCGGCGCCGCCCGCAGGTCCGCCGCGGAGACGTCGATCGGCATTCCCGCGCCGCGCGCCCAGCGCACCCCCAGCGACTGCGCCGACGGGCGGCCGGGGCGGTCCAGCGCCAGCTCGGCGGACCTCTGGCGGCCCAGGCCGGACTGCACGACCGCCTTGTGGAACAGGCCGCGCGCGGCGGGCGCGATCATCAGCTGGGTCACCGCCACGGCGCCCGCCGACTCGCCGAAGACGGTCACATTGCCCGCATCCCCCCCGAAGGCGCCGATGTTGTCGCGCACCCACTCCAGGGCGGCGATCTGATCCATGACACCGTAGTTGCCGGCGCGCTCGCCCGGCAGGCGGTCGGCGGCCAGCGCGGGGTGGTCGAAGAAGCCCAGCCGCCCGAGGCGGTAGTTGATCGTGACCACCACCGCGCCGCGCTCGGCCAGGCGGGTCCCGTCATACAGGTC
>Ga0209257_1000389_pt1 | contig 87744 bp, 84 predicted proteins | sample AraplaCvi_mCL_r2_FD_184277 | JGI IMG/M metagenome (GOLD analysis project Ga0209257, IMG submission 184277) | Arabidopsis root microbial communities from North Carolina, USA - plate scrape MF_Cvi_mCL_r2 (SPAdes) (version 2) | ecosystem: Host-associated > Plants > Roots > Endosphere | place: USA...
CAAAGAAAAAGCCGCTGGCGAACCAGCGGCTTCTTCAGACTTGCTTGAAGAAAGAAGTTATTACTTCTTGGCTTCTTCAGCAGCGTCCTTGGCCTGCTCGGCGGTGGCTTCACCGGCCTTGGCAGCGTCGGCAGCAGCGTCGGCAGCAGCGTCGGTGGCAGCAGCGCCAGCCTGGGCAGCGGCATCGGCCGAAGCGTCAGCAGCGGTGGTGGCGGTGTCGGCGGCAGCCTGGGCAGCGTCAGCGGTCTGGGCGCCAGCAGCAGCGGCCTGGTCGGCAGCGACCTGGGCGTCGGCAGCGGCTTCGTTGGCCGAAGCGGCGGCGTCAGCAGCCTGTTCCTGCTTCGAGCAGGCGGTCAGAGCCAGGCCCAGGGCCATTGCGATCAGCAGCTTGTTGATGCTCATTAGTGTGAATCCTCGTCGTTAGATTAGGCAACGCGCTATTGCGCGCCCGGCCACATGATGACAAGCCACGTTGGGCTGTCAAGCGATCCCGCATTCATTTTTGCGAAACGGGTGTTAATTCCAATCAAATCAATTCGATGGCGATGGCCGTGGCTTCGCCGCCGCCAATGCACAGTGTAGCAATTCCGCGCTTTGCATCACGCTTGCGCAGGGCGTTGACCAGCGTGACCACCAGCCGCGCACCGGACGCGCCGATCGGATGGCCCAGTGCGCAGGCGCCGCCGTGCACGTTGACCTTGTCGTGCGCAATGCCCAGCTCGCGGATCGGGGCCATCGCGACCACCGCGAACGCCTCGTTGATCTCGAACAGGTCGACTTCGTCCAGGCGCCAGCCGGCCTTTTCAAGCACCTTGTGGATCGCGCCGATCGGCGCGGTGGTGAACCATTCCGGCTCCTGTGAATGGGTGGCATGCGCCACGATCCGCGCCAACGGCTGCAGGCCGCGCGCCGCAGCATCGTCTTCCGCCAGCAGGACCACGGCGGCGGCACCGTCGGAGATGCTCGACGAGCTGGCGGCGGTGACCGTGCCGTCCTTCTTGAACGCCGGGCGCAGGGTCGGAATCTTGGCGATGTCGGAACGGCCCGGCTGCTCGTCCTGGCGATACTCGACCTCGCCCTTGCGGCCCGCAACCTTCACCGCGACGATCTCGTCGTCGAACGCACCGTCGGCCTGGGCGGCCTGCGCACGGCGCACCGACTCGATGGCATAGGCATCCTGTTCCTCACGGGTCACCTGGTACTTGTCCACCGCGCATTCGGCAAACTCGCCCATGGCCTTGCCGTCGTAGGCATTGACCAGCCCGTCGTGGGCCATGTGGTCGACCGCCTGGAAATTGCCGAAGCGGTTGCCGGTACGCGAATTGGGCAGCAGGTGCGGCGCATTGGACATCGATTCCATGCCGCCGGCGACCACGATGCTGGCCGAGCCGGCCTTGATCAGGTCATGCCCCAGCATGATCGCCTTCATGCCCGAGCCGCAGACCTTGTTGAGCGTGGTGGCCCCGGTCGAATAGGGAATCCCGGCGGCGACTGCGGCCTGGCGGGCCGGGGCCTGGCCCAGGTTGGCCGGCAGCACGCAGCCCATGATCACTTCGGAGACGTCCGCCGCCGGCACGCCGGACTGTTCCAGGGCGGCGGCGATCGCGGCGGCGCCCAAGGTCGGGGTGGGCACGCCGTTGAACTGGCCGAGGAAGGAACCAATGGCGGTCCGCTTGGCGGCGGCGATGACAATGTTGGACATGGCAATCTCGTTTGTTGCGTGAGCGGATTTGGGAACCGTGCCGCAGGTTGCTGCCGCGATTCCCGTCAGACTGCGGGGGAACACCCAGTATAGAGGGTCGGGCTCCAGCACCGGGTCGCCGGCGGCAGGCCGCCTTTCCGGAGGGGGTCGGAATTCGCCGATGGAAAGGTGTCCGGTTTCACGTCAGACTTCGTCAGCAGCCCGGTACATCGGGTCGACCTTCACCACGGGTGTCCTCGGGGCAGGCAGGACACCAGGCGTGGTTTCACACTCAGCTTGGGGAACAGGGATGAAGCAGATCGTAGTGGGCAGGACCGGCCTGGCGGCCGCGTTGGCGTTGGCGTTGAGCGCATGTGGCGGCGGCGGTGGTGGCGGCAACGTGCGCGTGGATGGGCCCGGCGGCGGTGCACCGGTGGTGACGCCTCCGGTGACGCCGCCCGTGACGCCGCCCGTGACCCCGCCGGTCACGCCGCCGCCCACGACGCCCAACGGTCCGCAGCAGCCCACGGCCGATGCGCATCTGTCCGTCATCAATACCGGTGATCGACAGGGACTGACCGGCGCCGGCGTGGTCATCGGCATCGTGGATTCGGGCGTCAACCGGTCCCATCCCACCCTGTCCGGGCGCGTGGTTCAGCGCTATACCTATGTCAACCCGGCCACCAACAACCTGAACATCGACGACGTCGTCGGCCATGGCACCACCGTGGCCTCGCTGGCCGCTGGCAGTGCGTCGGGCAGCTATCCCGGTGGCGTCGCACCCGGCGCGCAGATCGTCTCGGCACGGATCATCGCCGACAAGGCACCGGTGGATGACGGCAGCGGCGACGGCAACGCGGTGGAAGGCTCGCTGGGCCTGGCACCGGTGCATGCCGACCTGATCGCCAGCCGGGTCAAGATCATGAACAACTCGTGGGGCGGGCTGTACTGGAACGACGCCAGCACCACCGCCGCGATCGCGGCCGAGTACGCGCCGTTCGTGTTCGACCATGGCGGCCTGGTGGTATTCGCCACCGGCAACGAAGGCAAGGCCAATCCATCGGACATGGCGGCCCTGCCAAGCCAGCCCGCACCGGCCGGCAGCACGCTGGCGCAGGAACTGGAGGAGGGTTGGCTGGCGGTGACCGCGGTCAACTCCAGCAAGCCCACCGAACTGGCGTCCTACGCCAATGCGTGTGGCATCGCGGCGGACTACTGCCTGGCCGCGCCGGGCGAAGCGGTGTTCATCGATCCCGACAACAAGGGCGCGCCCAACCCTGCCATCTACTGGGGTGCGGGCACGTCCTACGCGGCGCCGCTGGTGTCCGGCGCGGCTGCGCTGGTATGGCAGAAGTATCCGTATTTCAGCAACGTCGACGTGCAGCGCACGCTGCTGGGCACCGCCACCGATCTCGGCGCGCCGGGCGTGGATCCTGTGTTCGGCCACGGCCTGCTGAACGTCGCCAAGGCGCTCAACGGCCCCGCCAGCACCGAGTTCGGCAATCTGCGCGCCAACGTGCCGTTGAGCGCCGGCACCAGCGTGTGGAGCAACGACATCAGCGGCCCGAACGGCCTGTACAAGGACGGCGACGGCATCCTGGCGCTGACCGGAAAGAACACGTTCACCGGCGACCTCAGCGTGGTGCGCGGAACCCTGTCGCTGCGCGACGGTGCCACCCTTGCCTCATCGGTCCGTATCTCGGCCTACGACATCAGTTATCCGACGCCCACCCTGCAGCTCGGCGCGGGCACCACCCGGATCACCGGCAACGTGGAAAACCAGGGCCGCGTGGCATTGGTAACCGCCAACACCACGGCGGTCATCGACGGCAACTACGTGCAGCGTTCCGATGGTGAGCTCCTGACCGCGCTCGGTGCGTCCGCGCTGCAGGTCACCGGCACCGCCACGCTGCAGGGCGGCACCGTGGCCGTCGAGCAGGCGGTGGCCGGCTATGTGCCGAGCGACAACCAGGTGCAGCCGCTCATCCAGGCGGCGCAGGGGCTGACCGGCCAGTTCGCGACCCTGCGCCGCGGGGGCACGGTGTCCCTGCTGGACGCGTCGTTCGTGTACAACGCCACGACGGCGTCGCTCAACATCCGCCGCGCCAATGTCAGCGCCGTGGCGGCCAGTGCCGCGCTCGGCCGCATCGCGACGGCGTCGGCGACCCGGGTGGAGCAGGCCTTCGTCGAGCTCGACCAGGGCCGCGGCGACGGTCCGGGCTTTGCCGGTGCCGCAGGCGACCTGCAACGCGTGGAAGGTGCGTCCGCGCTGCAGGCCAGCCTGGAAAGCCTGTCGGGCAAGGCGCATGGCCTGGCCACGGCGATGACCTTCGACACCCTGGACATGAACCGTCGAGCCTTGTCGGCGCGCTTCGACGACGTGGCGACCGCACCGCGCCTGCGCGGTGCGTGGCAGAGCGCGCTGGGCGAAGCGGGCCAGGGCAGCTTCTCGGCCAGTGGCTTCCAGAGCCAGGGCTGGGTGATGGGCCAGGACATGGCGCTGGGCAGCCAGGGCGTCATGGGCTTCGCCTTCGGTGAAACGCGCACCAGCAGCGGCGCTGACTGGTCGGGCGACCGCGGCCGTGATCGGCAGTCGCAGGCGCAGCTGTATGCGGGCTGGAACCAGGGCGGTGCCTATGCGCTGACCCAGTTCGGGGCCGGGCAGTTCACCCGCGAACTGGACCGTCAGCTGTTGCTGGGCGCCGGCCAGTACGGCGTGAACGCGCGCTACGGCGGTACCTTCAGCACCGCCAGCGTAGAGTCCGGTTACCGCTTCGGCGGCGCGGCGGCGTCGCTCACCCCGTACCTGGGGGCGGACTACGCGCGCGTGGACAATGATCGCTTCAGCGAAAGCGGTGGCTTCGGCTTCGGTCTACGCGCCGAGCGCAACACCGCCAGCCGCAGCCAGGCGCTGGCCGGCGTGCGTGCGGAAACCCAGCGGCGCAACTGGTCGCTGCGCGGCTACGCCGAATGGCAGCAGATCCTCGCCAGCGACGGTGCCGCCTTTGACGCCAGTTTCGTCGGCGTGGACGCATGGGCGCCGTTGGCCGGCCTGCAGCCGGCGCGCTCGGGCGGGCTGTTCGGGGTTTCGGTGGCGGCGATGCTGGGCCGCGCGTCGCAGCTCTCGTTCGGCTACGACCAGCGGTTCGGCCCGCGCGGCGCCCTGAGCCAGGTGGCGCTGCGGTACAGCGCGGCGTTCTGATCAAGGGGTGCCGGGCAGAGCCCGGCACTACCTGGGCGTAGAGCCGGGCTCTGCCCGGCTGCCGTTCCTCACCCGCCGCGCAGCGTCCCCAGCCGCGGCGTGGCCCGGCCCAGCGGCATCTTCAGTTTGCCGATGGAATGAATCCGCTTCTCGGCGATGCGGTCGGCAGCGCGCTGCGGCGCGATGCCCTCCTGTTCGGCCAACGCGAAGATGCGGCCAAGGTTGTGGTAAATGCTGCGGATCAACCGCATCGCGCGCTCGCGGTTGTAACCGTCGATTTCCAGCGACACGTTCATCACCCCGCCGGCGTTGACCGCATAGTCGGGCGCATACAGGATGCCGCGCGCGTGCAGTTCGTCGCCGACCTCCAGGCTGGACAACTGGTTGTTGGCGGTGCCGCACACGATCCTGCACTTCAACCGCGGCAGGGTCTGCGGATTGATCGCGCCTTCCAGCGCGCACGGCGCGAACACGTCGGCGTTGACGTCATAGATGTCGTCCGGCTTCACCGCTTCGGCACCGTATTCGGTGACCGCGCGTTCCACCAGCGCCGGGTCCAGGTCGGTGACGAACAGCTTGGCACCGCGGTCGCGCAGCAGCTTCACCAGTTCCATGCCGATATGGCCCAGGCCCTGCACCGCGATGCTGACCTTGCCTACCTCCTCGTGTCCCAGCTTGTGCTGCATGGCCGCCATCAGCGCCTGCAACGCGCCATACGCGGTGAACGGCGCCGGGTCGCCCGAGCCGCCATGCACCTGGTGCACGCCGGTGACGTACTCGCTTTCCAGGTAGATGTTTTCCATGTCGTTGACATCGGTGCCGACGTCCTCGGCGGTGATGTAGCGCCCGCCCAGCGAGTCCACGTAACGGCCGAACGCGCGGAACAGCACCTCGGTCTTGTCCCGGCGCGGGTCGCCGATGATCACCGCCTTGCCGCCGCCCACGTTCAACCCGGCCAGGGCGTTCTTGTAGGTCATGGTGCGGCTCAGCCGCAGCGCGTCCGCCAACGCCTCGTCGGTGCTGGCATACGGGCGCATGCGCACCCCGCCCAGGGCCGGACCCAGGGTGGTGTTGTGGATGGCGATGATCGCCCTCAGACCGGCATCGCGGCTGTGGCAGAACACCACCTGTTCGTGGCCGGACGTTTCGAGGGTTTCAAATAACATGGTGACTCCGATGCTGCGAATGTCGGCAAACGCCGGCAAACGTGCCAGGAAAAGGTGAGGTGCAAAAACAAAAAAAGCGACGTCGTGGTTCGGCATGACGGTCGCGCGGCGCCATTCTAGTGCATTCCGCCGGACGGCGTTGTCTGCGCGTGGTGACCAGCGAGGAACCGTCCTAAAGTTGGCGCCGTCCCGGCCGATGCCGTGGCAACGGTGCGCGGTACCGGTAAGCCAGGACGACATGACGTGGGAGCAGGGGCGACAATTCGGGTGCAGTGCCGCGGCATGACCGGACCGGGACGATGACCGCGATCCTGGTGGGGGCGGCGGGCCTGCTGGTGGCGGCGGGCGTGGGCTGGGGCCTGTACCGGCGACCGGCAGCCAGGCCCGTGGCGCGGAGCCGGATCGAGCCGGACGCCCGCCCGGCGGCACCGGCCACGCTGCCTGCCGACGGCGATCCCGGTGGGATCCTGCAGGCCGGCCTGCATGCGCTGGCACTGGTACCGGCTAGTGGCGGCGTGGACCGCGCGGCCGGCGTCCAGGATGCCGCGCTGCAGGCCGCCGTGGCCGCGGCGCTGGACACCCAGGACTGGTCGGCCCGGCACCTGCCGCGCCGGCCGCAGCTGTTGCCGCAGCTGATCCAGACCGTGAACGACAGCGACGCCTCGGCGCGCAACATGGCCGCGATCATCGGCCAGGACGCGGTGCTCACCGGCAACCTGCTGCGTATCGCCAACAGTCCGGTATACCGCCTGCAGGCCAAGCCGGTGGACAGCCTGCAGCGCGCCGTGACCCTGGTCGGCACCGACGGCATCCGCCAGATCATCAGCGCGGTACTGGTGCAGCCGGTGATGCAGCTGCACAGCGATGCCTTCCCGCAGTTCGGCACGGTGGTGTGGGAGCACGCCCTGCTGGCCTCGCGCGCCGCCGCCGACCACGCCCGCCTGGTCACCCACGAAGATGCGTTCGCCGCGCAGTGGATGGGGCTGACCCAGGGCCTGGGCGCGGCACTGGTGATGCGGCAGCTGCTGGATGCCGCCTGGCAGCTGGGCGCGGTGCCGTCGCAGGCACTGGCCACGGACCTGCTCGACAGCTGGAGCCTGCCGGTAGCCAGTCGCATCGCGGCGGCCTGGGAGCTGCCGGCGTCGGTGCACGAGGCGTTGCTGCGCGACCCTGCGCCCGGCGGTGCCGGCCTGGCGGCCAGCCTGCATTTCGCCCGCGCGGCGGCCTCGGCCAGCCTGCTGTGCCGGCACGGACGGATCAGCCAGGCGCAGGCCATGGCCTTGCTGGAGCAGCTTCCGGGCACCCCGGCGCACGCACTGCAATGGATCTGGCGGCGCCTGCACGGACGGGGCGTGGAAACCCTGGACGGGGATGAACCCGGCGAAGGCTGAAGCCGGCCCCGCGCTGCGTTACAACTGGGATTCCAATGGCAGCCAGCTGATCACCCGCGCGATCGCGCGCTGCCGCCATGAGGTATCCGGTTCCCGGTCCAGCAGCTGCGGCGGGTGTGCGGCGCGATCCAGCCAGCGCACCTGGTTGTCGGGCGTGCGGGTCACCCAGTAGCTCAGGTCCGGGGCGGCGAGTCGCAGGTACTCCCCGCGCAGCTGCGTCGCCAGGGCCGGGTCCTCGAACATCACGCCCATTTCGGTGTTGAGGTAGGCCGAGCGCGGGTCGAGGTTGAACGAGCCGACGAAACCACGCCTGTCGTCGATCAGGAACGCCTTGGTGTGCAGACTGGCACCGCTGCTGCCGAACGGGCCGCTGCCACCACCGCCGCGACCGCGCGACTTCAGCTCATACAGGTGCACGCCGTCCTGCAGCAGCGGCTGGCGGTAATGCATGTAGCCGCTGTGCACCGCGGCCACGTCGTTGGCCGCCAGCGAATTGGTCACCACGCCCACGTAGGCGCCGCGCTGCACCAGCTCGCCCAGCCCGCGCGCACCGGCATCGCCGGGCACGAAATAGGGCGATATCAGCAGGGCCTTGTGCCGGGTCGCCTCCATCTCGCGTACCAGGCGGGTCACCAGCCAGTTGCCGGGATCGTCGCGGCGGTGCTTCATCGGCGGATCCGAGAGGATTTCCACCCGCGGCGACCAGTGCAGGTCCACCTCATTGCGGTAGTACGACTGCGCCGACGCTGCGCGCCGCACCCGCTGCAGGAACGGCTGCGCTGCCGCCAGCCGGGCTTCGTTGTCCGATTCCAGGATCAGCAGGCGCAGTTCGGCGGGCGTATGGAAGGCGAGGGCGGAGATGGGCACCGCTGCGTCGCTGTTCCAGTAATCATCGAAGATGGCGTTGGCCTGCTGCACGGCCTGGCCGGCCACCAGCAGGTCCAGGTCGCGGAAATTCACGTCGCTGCGGGCGCTGAAATACTCCTCGCCAATGTTGCGCCCGCCCACGATCGCTACCCGTCCATCAGCGATCCACTGCTTGTTGTGCATGCGGTGGTTGACGCTGAAGAAACGCTGCACCATCTCCACCAGCCGCCACAGCCCGTCGCGGTTGCGGAACGGGTTGTACAGGCGGATCTCGATGTTGGGATGCTCGTCCAGCGCCATCATCAGCGCGTCCTTGTCCTGGGCGTTCATGTCGTCCAGCAGCAGGCGCACGCGCACGCCGCGTTCGGCGGCCTGGTACAGCTCGCGCGCCATCAGGTGGCCGATCAGGTCGTCCTTCCACATGTAGTACTGCAGGTCGAGGCTGCGTGCGGCGTGGCGGGTCACCACTGCGCGCGCCGCATACGCGTCCAGTCCTTCGGACAGGAACGCCACCCCGGAGTGGCCGGGATGTTCGGCCTGCAGGCGCACCACTTCGCGGTCGATCGGTCCCTGCGCAGGCTGCAGCGGCAGCACCGTGCTGTGCGGGCCCATCGCCTTGGGCGTGAGGTGGTCGCCCAGCAGCAGTCCGCTGAGCACCAGCAGGATCAGGATCGCCAGCAGTACGCAGAATCCGCGCAGCAACCGGCGCCACAGCGGCATCGTCTTGGTCATCGCCTGATCGTAAGCGGCCTGCACGTGCACTGCGAGTGCACGGCCGCGCCGATCAGAAGCGCTCGTCGGGCGCCAGGTAGCGCCACTGGCCCGGGGCCAGCTTGCCCATCGCCACCCGGCCGATGCGCAGGCGGCGCACGCTGATCACCTCCAGCCCGACCTGCCGGCACATGTCGCGCAGCTGGCCGGCGGCCACCGGCTTGATCGCGAAGCGCAGGCGGGTTTCGTTCTGCCAGCTCACCTTGCACGGCGGCAGCGGCCAGTTGCGGAAGCTCAGGCCGTGGGCGAGGCGCTTCATGCCATAGGGCACCAGCTCGCCGCTGACCTCGACCAGGTATTCCTGTTCCAGCGTGGCGCCACGGTCCTGCAGGTGCGACAGCACGCGTCCGTCCTGGCTGACCACGACCAGGCCGCTGTCTTCGGCGGGCAGCGGCATCGCCAGCTGCAGGGCGTGGAAGTGCCGCTGCAGCAGGGTCACGCCGGTGGCATCCAGTTCGCTGCGGCTGTCCGGGGTCACCATCGCGCACAGCTGGTCGGCGGGTACGCCGGCCGGCTTGTGCAGCAGCATGCTGACCGTTTCGGCGCGGGTCGCCTCCGCGTTCTCGCGCAGCACCACCGTCTCATCGGTCACCATCGCCTGCGGCTGCTCGACCACCACCCCGTTGACGGTGACCCAGCCGCCTTCGATGTAGCGCTGGGCGTCACCGCGGGAACAGCCGATCAGGTGGGTCAGGCGTTTGTCGAGTCGGATCGGGTCGGTCATCGGGGCGGCAACATAAGGCAGGACGCGGGCGGGGAGTGTACTGGCTTGGCGCCTGCCGCGCGTTGCGGCTGCGCGGCAGAAGCGGTGCTGGCATGATCCGATGATGAACTGGCGCGCGTCCCCTGCCGTGAAAGTCGGCCTCTCGATTGCCGTGGCTACCGGCCTGTATGGCATTTCCTTTGGTGCCCTGGCGGTGGCCGCCGGGCTCAGTCCGTGGCAGGCGCAGGCACTGAGCCTGTTGATGTTCACCGGCGGCTCGCAGTTCGCGTTCATCGGGGTCATCGCCGGCGGCGGCGCGGGGTCGGCCGCGTTCACCGCCGCCACTCTGCTGGGCGTGCGCAATGCGGTGTATGGCATGCAGATGAACCGGATGCTGGGTCTGCGCGGCTGGCGGCGCTGGCTGGGCGCCCAGGTCACCATCGATGAATCGGCGGCCACCGCGTCCAGCCAGGTCGTGGCACTGGAACAGCGGCGCGGTTTCTGGGCCGCCGGCATCGGCGTATTCGTGCTCTGGAATGTATTTACCGCCGTGGGCGCGCTGGCCGGCGATGCGCTCGGCGACCCGCGCCGCTGGGGACTGGACGGGGCTGCCGTGGCGGCCTTCCTGGCGCTGTTGTGGCCCCGGCTGCGCCAGCGCGATGCCGTCGCCATCGCGATCGTGGCCGCGCTGGTGACCGTGCTGGCGCTGCCGTGGGTACCGCCCGGCATTCCGATCCTGTTGGCCGCCGCCGTGGCCGCGCTGTGGGGCGCGCTGGTACCGGGGCCGCGAGACGAGGGGCTTGAGCCGGATGTCGAGCCACGTTCGACCCAGGAGCGCGCATGAGCCTGTGGGGATGGCTGCTGTTGGCATGCGCGGCTGCGTATGCGATCAAACTGGTCGGCTGGCGCGTACCGGCACGCTGGTTGGAATCGCCGCGCATGACCCGGGTTGCCGGCACCCTGACCATCGGCCTGCTGGCGTCGCTGACCGCCATGAACACGGTAGCCAATGGGGCGGCGGTGGCGCTGGACGCGCGGCTTGGCGCACTGGCGGTGGCGGCGGTAGCGCTGCTGCTGCGATTGCCGTTCCTGCTGGTGGTGGTGCTGGGCGCGGCTGCGGCGGCACTGCTGCGCTGGGCCGGGGTGGGGTGAGGGTCAGCCGCTGTCGCGTTCCAGGTGGGTCAGGTACAGGCGCAGGTCGAATTCCAGCTGGTGGTAGTCCGCTTCCATGTGCGTGCACAGCTGGTAGAACGCCTTGTTGTGGTCCGATTCCTTGAGGTGCGCAAGTTCGTGCACCACGATCATCTTCAGGAACGGCGCCGGGGCTTCGCGGAACACGCTGGCGATGCGGATCTCGCGGCTGGCCTTGAGCCTGCTGCCTTGCACGCGCGACACCGTGGTGTGGGTGCCCAGCGCATGCTTCAGCACCTGCAGGCGGCTGTCATAGAGCACCTTGGACAAGGGCACCGACTGGCGCAGGTAGCGCTCCTTGAGCGCCTGGGTGTAGTCGTACAGCTGGCGGTCGTTGCGCACCGTATGCAGCTCGGCGTAGCGCCGTTCCAGCCACGGGCCCAGGCGGTCGGCCGCGATCAGCTCGCGCACCTGCTGCTGCAGGGCGTCGGGGTAGCCGGCAAGGTATTTCAGGGCGGTCATGCAGCGGTTGGGGAGCGGTGGCCAGGGCAGTATGATGGCCCCTGGAATCCCGCACCAACAGACGTACAGGCAATGGCGAAGGCAAATCCCCTGCAGGAACAGCTGCTCAAGGCCGGGCTGGTCAAGAAGTCCCAGGTCTCCCAGGCCGCGCGCGAACAGGTGAAGGCCCGCCATGGCAAGGCCCCGGTGGCGCCCACCGACAGCCAGCGCGAGGCCGATCGCCTGCGTGCGGAGAAGGCCGAGCGCGATCGCGCGATCGAGGCCGAACGCAAGGAAAAGAACCGGCAGCAGGAACTGCAGGCGCAGGTCCGCCAGATCATCGACAGCAACCGGGTCAAGCGGGAAGGCGAAACGGAGTATCGCTTCAATGACGGCACCCTGATCCGCACGATGCTGGTCAACGACGTGCTTCGCCGCCAGTTGGCCGTGGGCAGCCTGGTGATCGTGCGCCTCGGTGAAGGTTTCGAACTGGTGCCGCGCGCTGCCGCCGACAAGATCCGCGAACGCGATGCCACTGTGATCGTGCTGGACAACGGCCAGGACCGCGGCGCACCGACCGAGCCGAGTACCGGCAATGCCGACGACGATGCCTATTACGCGCAGTTCCAGGTACCTGACGACCTGATCTGGTAACACTCCCGCCACGCATCGTCGCCCGCGATGTGCCTGAAGCATTCAGTCGCGACCCCGGCATTCAGCCAGCCTTCGCAACACCTGCATCCGCCGGGACTAAGCTGATCGCAGGCGGTTATCCGGAGACAGGTCATGGCGACAGGTTGGGCAGGAGACGGCGCAGTCCAGGACCAGATCGACGCCACCGTCGACGACGCCATCCAGCGCGCCCGCGCGCAGCTGCGCCACGGTCCCGGGCTGACCCACTGCGAGGAATGTGACGCGCCCATCCCGGAAGCGCGCCGACGCGCCGTGCCCGGCGTACGCCTGTGCGTGCGCTGCCAGGAAGCCGAAGATGCGGCGCAGTCCGATGCGGGCGGCTTCAACCGGCGCGGCAGCAAGGACAGCCAGCTGCGCTGACAGTGCTTGCACATTGCAGCAACGACCAACGGTCGTTGCCTACCCGGTAGGTGCCGACCGTTGGTCGCCATCCCCGGTAGGTGCCGACCGTTGGTCGGCATGCCCGGTAGGTGCCGACCGTTGGTCGGCATGCCCGGTAGATGCCGACCGTTGGTCGGCATGCGGCATCAACCGTCGCCCTGGATCCCGCCCGGTGCCTGCGACGGGTCGCGCCAGCGGCGCACGGTGCGCTGGAAGAACATGTTGTTCGGTATCTGCAGCACCGTGCCTTCGTGCCCGCCACTGTTTTCCTGCAGCGTGGTGTAGATCAGGTTGACGTCGATCACCCGCCCCTTGAGGCCGGGCTTTTCACCGTTTTCCAGCACCTCGATGTAGTCATGCAGGCGGAACGGACGCGTGGTGAAGATCAGCAGCGTGCAGAAGATGTTGGAGAGCACGCTCCACGCCGCGAAGAACGCCACCGCACCCACGGCGGCGAAACCGGTAAAGGCCGTCCACAGCACGCTCGCCTGCACGCCGATGATCTGCAGCACCACCATCAGCACGGCGAAATACACCACGAAGGTGAACACGCGGCGCGCGCCCATCACCATTTCCGGGGGCAGGGTGTAGTGCTCGCCCACCCGGCGCAGCAGGCGCCGCGCCACCAGGCGCAGCAGCCATGCCACCAGCAGGGTCAGCACGATCTGCAGGGCAGGTACGCCGTAATGCAGCCACTCGTGGGTCCAGGCGGGCAGGTGTTCTTTCATGGAAAGCAGGAGGTAGTGACGTGGGGGCCGCAGTTTACCCCGGCCGGTCGTGCCGGGCCCCGGGCAGGGTGAGCCGGGCTCTGCCCGGCTGGACCAGCGCGATGATCGCCGAAACGCACACCGGCGCCTGCTGCGGGTAGCGTATGCACAGGTCCGGCTGCGGTGGCAGCAAGACATGCACGGTCAACGGACTGCCCGGCAGCGTGCAGGCGCTGGCCAGCGACAACAGCAGGGCGAGGCAACTGGGCGACATGGGAAGCTCCTGGGCGATCCCTCGCGGGTGACAGGGGATTGGATGCGGCACCGGGCGAAAAGGTTTAACCCGACCCGCTTAAACCTTTTCGATCGCCGTCGCATCCAAGGGATATGCTCGATACGACCATGCCCGCACTCCGCGCCGCCAACGACGCCGACCCCAGCGACGAGTCCGCCCTGGTGCGGGCCGCCGTGGCCGGCGACACGGCCGCCTACGAGCGCATCTACCACCGGCATGCGCCGCGCCTGTATGCGGTGCTGTGGCGCCTGTGCGGCGGCCATGCCGCACGCGCCGAGGATGCGCTGCAGGAAGCGTTCCTGCAGGCATGGCGTGCGCTGCCCGGATTCCGCTTCGACAGCAGCCTGGGCACGTGGCTGCATCGGCTCGGGGTCAATGCCGCGTTGATGGAGCTGCGTGCCAGTGCAGCCCGCGACGCGGCCGACAGCGGCGACGACGACGGCGACCTGCTGGACTCGATGCCCGCGCTGGAGCGTTGTGCGGGCACCTCGCTGGACCTGGAGCGCGCGCTGGAAACCCTGCCGCCACGCGCCCGTGCCGTGCTGGTCCTGCACGACATCGAGGGCTGGAAGCACCACGAAATTGCCGAACAGCTGCAGATGGCGGTCGGCAGTTCCAAGGCACAGCTGCATCGCGCCCGCGGCCTGCTGCGCGCGCGTCTGGGAGAACCCGCATGAACGACCACGACCCCCACGCATTCGATACCGACCTGCAGGCACGCCTGCGCGCGCTGCCAGCCGAACGGCTGCCGCCGCCGCAGGCCTGGCAGCGGATCGCCACGCAGTTGCCGCCGCGCTCGCCCGCCGCAGCCGTGCCTGCGCCGGCGCCGGTGCACGCCGCGCGCCGCTGGCCGCTGCGCATCGGTCTGGGCCTGGCGGCAGCACTGGCCGTGCTGATGGTGGTGCCCACCGCCACCCCGCCGACGCCGCGGCCGTCGCCGCTGCAGCGACAGGCCGACGTCATCGCCGCCGAGTACCAGCAGGCGATGGCGACCCTGCCTGCCGCGCAGATCGGCGCGGAATGGCAACCGGCGCTGCATGAGCTCGATACCAGCGCGCGCTCGATCCGCGCCGCGATCGCCGAGAGCCCGCGCTCCGGGTTCCTGCTTACCCAGCTGCAGCGCACCTACGCGCTGCGGCTTGAATTGACCCAGCAGGCCGTAAACGCCGCTGGCCTGCCAACCTGACGGAGAGTCCCATGCAAGTTTCCACGCGTTTCATCGTTGCCCTCGCCCTGCTGCTGCCACTGGCGGCGCAGGCCGCCACCCGTGTCGACGAACGCCATCCGCTGGCGGCGGGCGGGCGGGTGGAGATCAGCAACATCGCCGGCAAGGTCACCGTGCGCGGCTGGGACCGCAACGAAGTGGCGTTGAGCGGCAGCATGGCCGATGGCCTGCGCCTGCAGCAGGACAAGAGTGCCAACCGGGTGCGCTGGGAGGTCATCTACCCGCGCAACGGCAACAGCGGCGGGGCCACCCTGGAACTGCGGGTGCCGCGTTCGGTCGACGTGCAGCTCGGGACGGTCAGCGCGGACATCGACGTGGCCGAGGTCGATCTGCGTCGCCTGCAGGCCAATGCGGTCAGCGGCGACATCGCCGCCGCCGGGCGCAGCGCGGACGCTTCGCTGGCCTCGGTCAGCGGCAGCATCCGCTCGCAGGTGCAGACGCCTCGGCTGTCGCTGCGTGCCGTAAGTGGTTCGATCCAGGCCGGCGGCGGCGCGGCCGGCGAGGTGTCGGCGGAAACTGTGTCGGGCAGCATCCGCCTGGATGCGGCGCGGGTGCAGCGGCTGGACGCGGAGGCCGTGTCGGGCAGCCTGACGGTGGCCGCAGCGGGCCTGGCGCCCGGCGGCAGGGTGAGCCTGCAGACGGTGAGTGGTTCGATCGCGCTGCGCCTGCCAGCGAAGGTGTCCGCGCAGCTGGCGGTAAAGACCTTCAGCGGTGACATCCAGTCCGATGCCGGCCAGGTCGAGCGGCCGCGCTATGGCCCGGGCCGCAGCCTGGACACGCGGCTGGGCGGTGGCGATGGGGATATTTCGATCAATGCCCATTCGGGCAACGTACGGGTCACGCTGGACGGCCGCTGAGTGCGGCCCCCGCACCGGCCCGGGGCCGGTGCGGACGGCTGCGGCTTCAGCCGGCCTTTTTCAGCGCCAGGGTGTTGCCCAGAACTTCGATCTTGCCACCGCTCTTGCGGAACGCGGCCAGGTCGGCAGCGATGCTGGCGCTGCTCAGTGCGGTGTTGGAACCCTGCTTGCGGTCAACGCGAACGGTGTTGCCTGCCTTGGGGGAGGTCTTTGGCGAACGGGCCATGGATGCTCCTGTCATGGGTGTTACGTGGGAAAAAACGTCGACGCTTCGTACTGCTGTCGACGGTAGTCCTGCCGCACCGAGCGGCAGTCATCGCCGCCCATCGAGAACTGGCGGCAGATTGCGGGACGCTGCGAATAGATCGTGCAGCGCAGGTGGTAGGGGTCGATCGCGGCGCACCAGCCTTCGTCGTTGCGCGCCATCACGGTGCGGCCCGCCTCGTCGGTATCCAGCAGGTGGCCGGGTACCGCGTCGTCAGGCATGACGGTCACCGACAGCCGGCAGCACACTGCGTCGCAGCGGCGGCAGTCGATGGGGTCAGGCTCGGCGGATTCGCCCAATCGGAATCTCTCTTGGCGGCTCGGGAATGGAGCGTGCTGGGAGCGAGCCGGATCCCAGCGGTGAGCGACGCCAACGCCGCGGACGGATCCGGACGACGCGGGTATCGATGAAGGGTGGTGGCCTCTTGGAGGCTGGGTACGACATGCGCATTGCGCATCGAAGCCGAAAGATGATAGCGCTTTCGGCGTAACGTTTTGTTAATACGCGGGTTCCACGGGCCTTGGCCCTTGTCCCGCAAGGGTTTCGGTCGGGGCGGGGCTCAGTGGCTGGCGGCCCACGCCAGCCCATGCACCACCCCGAACGAGGGATTGCCCCGCACCAGGGTCGACCCGGGGAACGCGGCCTCCACGGCAGCCTGCAGGTAGCCGGCACGCGACATGCCGCCGGTGAGGAAGATCGCGGCCGGGTCGTGGCCGATGTCGGCGCGGACCTGTTCGAGCAGCGCGGTGAGCTCGGCCAGGTAACTGCCCGCCGCCGCTTCCAGCCGGGACCGCTCCACCGCCACACCCAGCCCGGGCTCGATGAAGCCCAGTGCGCTGTCGTGCGACTGCGCTGCGCTCAGCGCGATCTTGCAGCGTTCCACTTCGCGGTACAGGCGCGCGGTGTTGCCGGTGTCCTGCAGGGCCTGCAGGCGCTTGCCCCACGGCGCGTCCACGTCGCGATACGCATGCTGGCGGAAATCGCGCTGGCGGGTCATGTCCTGCACCATCGCCGCTTCGACGTAGTGGTGCGCCGGCACCCGGCTGCTGCCGCGGCCGAACAGCGGCATGTACGCACCCAGGCTCAATGCCAGGTCGATATCGGTGCCGCCACGCGCGATGCCCCAGGCGCGGTGGATCTTCGGTGCCTGCACGCCGCCGACCCGGGCATGCGCGACGTCGGTGGTACCGCCGCCGATGTCCACCACCACCGCATCATGTTCCCGGGTGCTTTCGGCGTGGTAATGCATCGCCGCCGCTGCCGGTTCTTCGAGGAAGTCCACGCTGTCGAAGCCGGCCGCGATCGCCGCCGTATGCAGGATGTCCAGCGCCTGGTCGTTGCCGGCCGCGCCGATCGAACTGCGGAACTGCACCGGGCGGCCCAGCGTGGCGGTGCGCACCGGCGTGTCCAGCTGGCGCGAGGCGGTCAGGCGGATGTGCTCGAGGATGTGGGTGGCGATGCCGGTGATGGTCTGGCGCGCGCGCGGGTGCAGGTTGTAGCCGAGCATCGACTTCGGGCTCTGCACCAGGTTGCCTTCGTTTTCCTCGAAATAGGCTTCCAGCGCGTCGTCGCCGTACAGCGCGTTCTGCAGCAGCCGGGTCGAACTCAGCGGCGCCCGCATCTGCTCTTCCATCCACTGCCGCCGCACCACCCGCAGCGCTTCTCGGCGCAGCGCGTCGGGCGCGCGTTCCTGTCCGGCCGCGCGCGCGTCGCGTGCCGCTGCGTCCATCAGCCGCGCCAGCTCGTGTTCCAGCGCCGGGGTCAGTTCGAAGTCGTTGGGGTCGCGCATCACCTCGGGGAAGTACACCGTGGTGCGGAACTGTTCGGCCTCGCCGAAGCGGATCGGCACCACCTGGCCTTCCACCACGGCGGCGGCGGCGGAATTGCTGGTACCAAAGTCGATGCCGATTTTCATGCGGGCCGGGCCGGAAGGTCAGGGGGCGCGCACTGTGCGCCAAGCGGACCGCCGGTGCAAGGGCCGCCCGGGCCGGGCGGTTACAATGGCCGCTGTTCCGTCCTTCAAGGCTTCACCATGTCCGCCGTACCCGCCTGCCCGCAATGCACCCTGGAGAACACCTATGCCGACGGCGCGCTGTTCATCTGCGCCGACTGCGGCCACGAATGGGCGGCCGGGGATTCGGGTGGCCAGGCCGTGGTAGTGCGCGACAGCAACGGTAACGTGCTGGTGGCCGGCGATACAGTGACCGTGATCAAGGACCTCAAGGTGAAGGGGTCGTCGATCCCGCTGAAGCAGGGCACGGTGATCCGCAACATCCGCCTGGTGGAAGACGACGCCGAGCACATCGAAGGCAACTCGGAGAAGATCAAGGGGCTGGTGCTCAAGACCTGTTTCCTGAAGAAGGCCTAGGCGGCCATCGCCGGTCGACATGCCTCAATTGGCGGCGGTGCGCTGCCGTAACCGCTGCAGGCTGTCCAGCTTGGCCTGGTAGGTCGCGCGCAGCACGTCGGTGCCTTCGCCGGACAGGTCGCGGGCGCGGGTCATCTCCAGCGAGGCGCGGCGGCTGTCGCCGGCCAGGAAGTACGCCCGCGCCAGTCCGAAATGGAACTGGTGCGCGTTGCCGTACAGGCGGATCGCGCGCTGGTAGTAATCGATGGCCAGCGCATAGTCGCGGCGTTGCTCGGCGTCGTTGCCCATCCGGAACTGCGCGAACGGGTCGGTCTTCTGTACCTGCTGCAGGCGCCGTGCCAGCCGTTCGGCGTGGCGTGCATCGCCGAGCCGTCGGTACAGCGCGCTGGCGTTGGTCAACGCGGCCACGTGCCGGGGTTGCAGCTGCAGCGCGGTGTCGTAGTCCTGCCGCGCCTTGCCCAGGTCCCCGCTGCGGGTATCGAGTACGCCCAGGTTGTTCCAGCCGGCGGCGTAGGACGGTGCCATGGCCAGCGCCGCGTCCAGGTAGACCCGCGCCTGCGCCGTGTCGCCGTCGGCCATCGCCGCGGCCCCGCGGTTGTTGTAGAAATGCGCCAGCGCGCGCTGTTCGGTGATCGGCCGCGGCCCATAGCGGTCATAAAGGACGTTGCGGTCCAGGTCGACCACTGCGGTGCGCCCGCCCAGCGTGAGTCCCACGTTGACATGGCCGACGTTGTAGATCACGCCTTCGTCCTGGTGCCAGGTGACCACCTGCGCCACCTCCTGCACCCGGGCATCGATCCCCGCCGCGCGTGCCAGGGTGACGAACATCAGCGTGAACGACAGGCAGTTGGCGCGCCGGGTCTCCCAGGTTTCGGCCAGGGTGTGGGTGGCGTACGGGTCGTAGGCCAGGTGCATGCCGTTTTCGTCGAACACCAGGTTTACCAGGCGTTCCAGCCGCTGTTCGCGCGAATGGCCCGGCGCGATCACCCGCTGCTGCAGCAGCGCCTTCAACGGCGCGGGAATGGCCAGGATCTGCTCGGGAGAGGGCACCGGCTGCACGCGCGTCCCGGCCACGGCCGGCGCGGGCGGGGCGGCCAGGGCAGGGGCGCCGGCAGGTGCCAGCAGGGCCAGCAGCAGCAGGGATTTCCAGCCGTTCATCGCGGTCACCGTGCAGGGTCGACATGACGTTCGTGGCTTGAGTCTAGGCCCGGTGGCGACGATCGGCGCGCCGCTTGTCGGGCTGTGGCGCGCGGCGACGTGCTTGCCATCGGCCCCGGCGCCGGCCAATGATGCGGCCATGACCTTCGCACCGCTCTCCCTGCCGGCGGCCATGCAGGCCGACCTCGAAGCCGCCTACGCGGTCCCGCCGCGGGCCTATCACGGGTATGCGCATGTACGCGCGGTGCTGGCGCACTGCCAGGCCGTTGCCGAGGGCCCCGGCTGGCGGCAGCCGGGGGAAGTGCAGCTGGCCGCGCTCTACCACGATGCGATCTACGACGCCGGCCGCAAGGACAACGAGGCGCGCTCGGCCGCGCTGGCGCTGGCCCAGGTCGAACGCTGGCTGCCCGGCGCGGGGGTGGACGTGCAGCGGGTGGAACAGCTGATCCTGCTGACCGCCCGGCACGGTACGCTGGGCGCCGGCGACGTCGACCCGGAAGCGGCATTGTTCCTGGACTGCGACATGGCCATCCTGGGGGCGCCGCCCGCCGTCTTCGACGCCTACGACCGTGGCATCGCCGAAGAGTACGCCGGACACGTACCGGGGTTCCTGTTCCGGCTCAACCGGCGGCGCTTCCTTGGCCACCTGCTGCGCAGCCCGCGCATCTTCCTGAGCGATTTCTTCCACCAGCGGCTGGATGCCGCCGCGCGCGACAACCTGCGCCGTCGCCTCGGACGCTGAGGCCGGTCGATTACACTGGCGGCGCTGATTCCCTGCCGCCTCGCCCATGCCTGTTCCCCTGCCGACCCCTGACCCCGATCCCCGCCCGCAGGCACCGGAAGCACCCGGTCCCAACGAATGCTGTGGCAGCGGCTGCCCGCTGTGCGTGCTGGACCTCTACAGCGACGAACTGCAGCGCTACCGGACCGCGTTGGCGGCATGGCGGCTGCGCCATCCCGATGCGGAGCCGTGATGCCGCCGCGCGTGCGCCTGCCCCTGCATGCCCATGTGGCGCAACTGGCGCTGCTGGCGCTGGCCGGATTCGTGCTCACCGCGCTGTGGACGCAGTGGGCGCGCCAGGACCTTGACTGGGTGCAGGCCACCCTCAGCCTGTACCTGCACGGACCGTGGGGGCTGGCGTTGCGCACTGCGTACTGCGTGCTGGCGCTCGCGATCATGCTGCTGGCCTGGTCGCTGTACGCCGCAAGCCGCTCGCCCCGGCGCAGTGCCGCCGCACCGCTGCTGTTCTGCGTCGCGGGGCTGGGGCTGCTGGGCGTGGCCATCGGCGACAGCTGGCTGCCCGAGTGGGCGCCGTTGCTGGCACCGCTGGTCCACGGCATCGCCGCCAACACCGCGTTCCTGTGCGTGAGCGTGGCCATGCTGCTGCAGAGCTGGTACCTGCGCGCCGACCCGCAGTGGGTGCGCTGGGCCGGCCCCGCATGGTGGTGGGCATGGCTGTGCTTCGCGCTGCTCTGGCTGCATGTGCTGTGGCGTGGGCCGCCGCGTGGGGCCGGGCAGAAGCTGGTGATTGCCGCGGTGGTGCTGTGGCTGGCCGTCGCGGCGCTGCAGTCGTGGCGCCAGGCGCGACGCGCTGCCGCGCCGACCGACCCCGCGCGCTGAGCGCAGCTGCCAGCCTGTGTACATGCCCTTGGCGGTGGACAGGCGTATCGTTGAACGACTTCCACGGGGTGCGTGACGATGCGGCGAAGCAGTGTGGGCAGGGGCCTTGGCGTTCTGTTGGGCGTGGCGTCGCTGCTCGGCGTGTCGCCCGTGTCGGCGGCGACGCAGCAGGTGAGCCATGGACGGTTCCAGGACATTCCGATCCTTGCACCCGATGGCCATCCCAAACGGGTGGTGATCTGGTTTGATGGCGGCCGCGACCCCGCTGCCACCGCACAGCGTCTGGAGGCCCTGCGTGCGCAGGGCGCCCTGGTGGCGCAGGTGGACGTGGCGACGCTGCGCAGGGGCCTGGCGGCCGACGGCGCTGGCAGTTGCGCCTTCGGCGCTGGCGATGTCGAAAACTTCTCGCGTTGGGTGCAGGCGTACCTGCACGTGCCGGGATACCACCTGCCGTTGATCGGCGGCGACGGGGCCGGCGCCGAGCTGGCCTACGCGGTCGCGGCCCAGGCCGATACCGGGATCTTCGCCGGCCTGGTCACCAGTGGGTTCTGCCCGGACCAGGCCCACGAGCGCGCGGTGTGCGGTGCCGGTGTCAGCCATGGCCGGTTGCAGCCCACCGAACTGGATTTCCCCTGGTTGAACGCCGCGGGGGACCGCCAGTGCGCCGCGGGCACCGCCGCCGCGTTCGTCCGCAAGGTGGCGATGGGGCGCGAATTCCAGCGCACCGCCACCGGTTCGGACCTGCCCGGCCTGCAGGCCGCCGTCGCGGTGATGGGCGCGCGCAAGGGGGTCAGCCTGGCGCCGCCGCCTGACGATCTCAACGGTCTGCCGGTGGTGGAAATTCCCTCCCGGGCGCCGGGCGACACGCTGGCCATCTTCGTTTCCGGCGACGGCGGCTGGGCCGGGCTGGACAAGGACGTGGCCGCGGCGCTCAGCGACGCGGGCGTGTCGGTGGTCGGCGTGGATTCGCTGCGTTACTTCTGGACCGCGCGCACGCCCGAGGGCTTCGCCCGCGACCTGGAACGGATCGCACGCCATTACGGCGCGCAATGGCAGCGCAAACGGCTGCTGCTGATCGGTTTCTCACAGGGCGCGGACGTGCTGCCTGCGGCGATCGACCAGCTCGATCATGAGACGCGCGAATCGATCGCGCTGATCGGGTTGATGTCGGTCGGACGCAAGGCCGACTACGAATTCCATGTCAGCAACTGGCTCGGCGGCGACGCCGGTGGACGGCCGATCGCGCCGGACATCGCCCGCCTGCCGGCAGGGCGCACGCTGTGCCTGTATGGCGAACAGGACCCGGACGCCTTGTGTCCGGAACTGGCCCCGGGACAGGCGACGGTGGTCGCACTGCCGGGCGACCACCACTTCAAGGGCGACTACGACCGCCTGGCGAAGACCCTGCTGGCGCATCTGCCACCCCGTTGATGGAATCCTGGAAGCGACCGGCGGCCGTGCAGCCGATGCTGGCAACCGATCAGGGTTCGTGGGGTGTCGCATGCTTCGTGTTTCCGCCGCTGGGCCGGTGTCGCAGGTGTCGAATGCAACGAAGCCTTCTGCGCCCACACCCGGGCTGGCACTGTCCATGATCCGTAACGACCCCACCGAAGCGAAGCTGTATTCCCTGCTGGCCAGTGACAGCGGTACGGCGCAGGCGTCGCCCACGTCCGCCGCGCAGAAGATGGCGGACGCCATGTCGCTCTGGCGTTCCGGCAACCGGGAAGCATCCACGTGCGCGCTGTTCTGCGATGGTCTGAAGACGGTCCTCGAGCAGCGGGTCAAGGACAATGACGTCGAGCTGCGCAAGGCGATCATGGAACATGACTCCAGCGCAGTGAAGGCGTACCGGCTGCTGATCGACGACCCGGGCTACGTTGTCGCTCTGCGTGAGGCGAAGCGTCTCGGCGATGTAGCGCATCCGGAACTGATCAAACGCGAAACGGATCCGGCGCGAAAGGCGCAGCTGAAGGCGCTGGCCGCAGCCGTGGACAAGGCCCGGGCTGGCCACGGTGACTGGAACAGCGTCCAGTCCAGCGCCCGCGCATTGGACCCCGCGCTCGCCGATCGCTTCGAACCGCACCGGGCGCTGCTGATCAGGAAACAACGCCTGGAGCAGGACAAGGACGTGATCTCGTTGCTGGCGCTGCCGAAGCCGCAGGGTGCATCGTCCGGCGGCGCCGCGCGTGGGCGCGCGGTCGAGGACCGGGTCGGCGCTGCGCTGACCGGGCTGTGCAATGCGATGAACCAGGCTGCTGGCGCGGGCGAGGCCGACGGTTTCCGTATCGTCCGCAGCGCCAACGTGCCGCCCGCGCTGCGCCCGGCGGATGGCAGGCACGTCAAGGCCGAGCTCGACTTCCTGCTGATGCATGGCGATGACGTGGTGCTGGTGGGTGAAACCAAGGCCGGTGGCGCGACCGCGATCGGCGCGGACTGCCTGAAGCTGCGCAACGCGGTGCTGGAAGCAGCGGAACGCGCGCAGCCCGACAGGACCTACGCGTTCCCGCTGGGCAGCGACAGGCGTTCGAAGACCGGCGGTGGCAAAGGCGCCCCCCAGGCGTTGCAGGTCACCGGGGCCTCGTTGCGGCAGCTGATGGACGCGCCCACGGCGTCGCCCGCGACGCAGCCGCACTGGCCCGCCAGCGCCCGCTATTTCCTGCCCGATGCGGTCGGCGCCATTCCGCTGTCGCAGCGTGCCGTGGCGTACCTTACCTGGCGCCCGGCAAGCCTTGAGTACGCAAAGGCCCTGTTCGACGGCGCCGCGCCTTCCGCCGAGGACCTGGCATCGGTGTGGCGCGAGCTGGGCGAAGACCCGAAGCTCGCGTGGATATGGGCCGAGCGTTCGCTGGCCGACCAGGCCCTGCACGCCGTGCACGGCAGCGACAGCATCGCCCGCATCGCCGAAGCGTTCATTCCGAAAGCGTAGGCGCAGGGCGTTGCGTCCATCCCGATGCGGCGGCGTCGCCTGCCTTCCGCGGCGCCATGGAGATCAGCCGCGTAGCATCCAGCAGCGCCGCTGGCAGATGCATCCCGCCCGGCGCGGCCAGGTACCGTGACCGCCACTGCGGCGCGAACTTCGACTTGAAGCGGCGCAAGCCGCTGAAGCCGTAGAAGCGCTCGCCATGCCGGGCCACGACATTGGCGAACCGGTTCCAGCGCCCGGCCAGTCGATGCTGGGCCAGCCCGGACAACGGTGCCATCCCCAGCGAGAAGCGCTGGAAGCCGTGTTCGCGTCCCCACAGGAACAGCTCGATGAACAGGAAATCCATGGTGCCCTTGGGGGCATCATCGACGTGGCGCATCAGATCCACCGACAGTTCCTGCCCGGCCGGCGCCTGCCACAGGTTGGCGAAGGCTACGATACGACCGTCGGCCTCCACCAGCGCCATCGGGAAGCGGGCCAGGTAGGCCGGATCGAAACTACCCAGCGAGAAGCCCTTCTCGTCGCCGGCCTTGTCGTCCAGCCATTGCTGCGACACCACCGCCAACGCCGGGATCAACGCGGGCACCGCATCCGGCGCGACGACGCGGAAGCTCAAGCCGCCGCGCTTGCCGCGGTTCCAGGCCTGGCGCAGGTCGGCGCGCTCGCGCCCTTCCAGACCGAAATCGTGCAGCGGCACCATCGCTTCCTCGCCCAGTTTCACCAGGGTCAGGCCGAGGTCGAGGTAGGTCTGCCAGTACGCTTCGCCCACCTGGTAGAACACCGGCCGCAGGCCCAGCCGGTCGGCTTCCTCGCGGAATCGCCAGATCAGTGCGCGGGCTACGTCCGGTGGGCCGACCGGGTCGCCCATCGCGATCAGCGACCCGCCATAGCGCTGCATCATCACGAAGCCCTGCCCGGCCGCGTCGCGCAGCACCGCCTTGTCGGCGGTGAGCACCAGGCAGGCCTGGGTGTCGTGCGCCTGCTGCAGGATCGGCGCCAGCGCGTCCAGGGTGCCGGCATCGGCCGCGGGCAAGGGCGTGCGCGTGCTGTGCAGCAGGCGCGCCAGGCCGAAGATGGCCAGCGCGATCGCCACCACCAACAACGCCCGCAGCGCTCGCGGCGCATTGCCTTGGGTGGCGAACTGCCACCACAGCTCGTTCTGGTATTCGACATGGCTGTAGACGAAGAACAGCAGCCAGATCACCGCCACCAGCACCAGCCCCAGGTTGCGGATCCACGGCCAGGACCAGGCTTCGTCCAGCAGTGCGCCCTGGCGGTAGAACTCGCGACGCGATGCCCACAGCGCCATGGCCACCAGCACCGAGGCCAATGCGATCAGCACCTGCCCGCCGCGCAGCCAGATCGGCAGCGGGGCGATCACGCAGATCGCCAGCGCCAACATCCAGGCGGCATGGCTGCGCCGCTGCAGGCCCTGGCCGATCAACAGCAGCACCACGCCGGCCAGGCTGCCGAGCAGGTGCGAGGTTTCCAGGATCGGCAACGAGGCATGCAGCAGGTGCCGGCGGGGCGTCGGCAGGGTGCCGTCGATCACCAGCGCGGCGCCCACGCTGAACACCGCCAGCGCGATGATCTGCGGCAGCCACGGACGCAACGCGCTCCAGCCGGCACGGGTGGCGCCGGCGCCTGCCCGCAGCGGGCGACGCAGCGCCGGCGCTACCGCCAGCAGCGTGGCCAGCAGCAGCGGCAGCACGTAGTACGTCACCCGGTACACCAGCGCCGCGGCCAGCACTGCCGCAGGCGCCACCTGCGGCAGCAGCTTGAGCAGGCTCCACTCGAACACGCCCAGCCCGGCCGGTACGCTGGACACCAGCCCGGCCAGCACGGCGACCAGATACAGACCGACGAAGCCGGGCAGGCCGGTCGGCGTATCCATCGGCAACAGCACATAGAACGCGGCGCTGGCCAGCACCAGTTCGAGCACGCTGAGCGCGGTTACGCCCAGCATCGTGCGCCGGTCCGGCAGCCACAGCGCGTGCCCGCGGACGTGAAAGGTGCGGCCCGAGCGGCCCACCAGCAGCACGGTGCCGGCATAGGCCAGCAGCCCCACGGCGCCGATCGCGCGCACCGCCTGCGCCGACACCGGCAACGCCAGGGCAGCCGCGCCGGGTTCGAGCAGGAACGCCAGCGACAGCAGCAGCCACGCGCCGAACACGAAACCCAGCGTGCTCATCAGCACCACCTGGCCGATCTCGGCCAGGCCAAGGCCGGCGCTGCCGTAGCCACGCAGGCGCACCGCGCCACCGGTCAGGGCGGCAAACCCCAGGGTCTGGCCCAGCGTGTGCGCCAGGAACGCGGTGATGCCCACCCGTGCCGGATGCAGGCGCCGTCCGCTGCGGCGCAGGCCGATCGCATCGAAGCCGATCAGGCAGGCGTAGCTGGCCAGCCCGAGCAGCACGGTGAGCGCGATCTGGCCCGCGCCCAGGTTGCGGAACGCAGTGCGGATGGCACCGTAACCGTGGTCGTCGAATTCGTTGGCCAGGCCGTGCAGGGCCAGCGCCAGTATTCCCAGGCTGAACACCACGGTCGCTGCGCGGCGCCAGCCATGGTGGGAAGAGGGGGCAGTGACGGGTTCGGTCATCGGGACAGCGGGCTCCGGGCACGCCATCGTGCCTGCCGCCGAATCGTGCGCTTCCGCGCTGCCGTTGCCAAGCCGGGCATGGCGTTGACACGCGTGGCGTGTCACTACGATCCCTGGTCGAGCGGTTTTGGGTCGCATCGGTGACAATGGGCCCACCATCACAGAGGAGACCTCACCATGTTCGAACGCTATGACGTTGGTCCGCGCATGTCCGAGATGACCGTGCACAACAAGGTCGCCTACCTGTCCGGGCAGATCCCCGAAGACACCAGCGAAGACATCACCGGGCAGACCCGGCAGGTGCTGGCAGAGATCGACAGGCTGCTGGCACTGGTGGCCAGCGACAAGCAGCACGTGCTGCGCGCCGAGGTCTACCTGGCCGACATCGGCGACTTCGCCGGCATGAACGCAGCCTGGGACGAATGGGTGGTGGCGGGCATGACCCCGGCCCGCGCAACCGTGGAAGCCAAGCTGGCCGACCCCGCATGGAAGGTCGAGATCGTCATCACCGCAGCGTTGCCGTAAACGCCGACGCCAACGCGTAGAGCCACGCCCTGCGTGGCTGTACAGCTCAGGGCGCCCGAACCAGGTCGATGCAATCCACCGGGCACGGTGGAATGCACAGTTCGCAGCCGGTGCACAGATCGGCAATGACGGTGTGCATGTACTTGGCGCCGCCCACGATGGCATCCACGGGACAGGCCTGGATGCACTTGGTGCAGCCGATGCAGTCGGCCTCGATCACGAACGCCACCTGCGCCGGCTTGTGCTCGCCACGGCTGCGGTCGAACGGCGTCGCAGGCACGCCCAGCACGTTCGCCAACGCCCGCGCGCCGGCATCGCCGCCGGGCGGGCACCGCTCCACGCCCGCCTCGCCACGCGCCATCGCCTCGGCATACGGCCGGCATCCGTCGTAGCCGCATTGCCCGCACTGGGTCTGCGGCAGCAGCCGGTCGAGGCGTTCAACCAGGGAAAGCGGCGTGTCGTTCATGCGTGGCGTCGGCTGCGCGGTGGTTTCATTTCTGGGGTTTGCCCCGATACCAGCGTTCCTGGGCGAGGGCGAGCATCGAGCGGTCCTCGCGGCTGTCGCCGTAGGCGTGGACGCGCACGTAGCGCGACAGGTCGTAGCGCGCGCGGATGCGTGCCGCCTTGTGCGGGGCGCAGTCGCCGTCGGCGTAGCGCCCGGTCAGGCGCCCATCGCGGCTTTCCAGCCGGTTGCAGATCAACTCCAGCCCCAACGCGTCGCACCACGGGCGCAGGTACAGGTCCAGCGAGCCGGAGACCACCACCACCGTATGCCGCTGCTGCAGGTGCCAGCGTATCTGTTCCAGCATCTGCGGGCGCACTACCTCCGGCAGGACCTCGCGGGAAAAGCCGGCCGCCTGCGCGGCGATATCATCCGCATGACGGTCGCGGAAGGTCAGCCGGGTCACCCGCGCGCGGATGCGCGCGGCGGAGATCAGCTTCAGGCGATAGCCAAGCAGCCACGGCCCGACCTTCCACCACGCCTGCGCCAGCTGCTCGGGCGTGGCCACCCGGCGCAGGAAGCGCCCATACGTATCGCAGGTGGTGATGGTGTGGTCGAAGTCGATCAGGGCCAGTTCCATCGACACCCTCCCGGCAGGCCGATATCAACGAACCGGCATGCCCGGCTGCGCGCTGCTGTCGGCGTCCAGCAGCGCCAGCGCGCCGCCGTCGAAACCGGCCGACAGGATCATGCCCTCGCTCAGGCCGAAGCGCATCTTGCGCGGCGCCAGGTTGGCGATGAACACTACGTTGCGGCCCACCAGCTTGTCCGGCTCGCCATAGCTGGCACGGATACCGGAGAAGATCTGGCGCGTGCCCAGGTCGCCGGCATCCAGCTCGAAGCGCAGCAGCTTGTCCGAGCCCTCGACGAACTCGCAGGCCAGCACCTTGCCGATGCGCAGGTCCAGCCTGGCGAAATCGTCGATGCCGATATACGTCGGCCCTTCCGTGGTCGCAGCGGGAGCGGCGGCCGGCGCGGCAGCAGGCGCCGCCGGCTTGATGGGCTTGGCCGGGGCCGCGGGTGCGGGGGCGGCGAGGGTGTCCTTGGAAGCGTCGGTCATGGCGTCAATCATTTTCGGGTCGATACGGGTGAACAGCGGGCTGTACACGGCGATGGTGTGGGCCAGCAGCGGCGAGGCGATGTCGGTCCAGCGCTGCACCGGCGCGGCCAGGAATGCTTCGGCCTGCGCGGCGGTGGCCGGCAGCACCGGCTTGAGCGCGGTGACCAGCACCCGGAACAGGTTCAGGCCCTGGGTACACACCGACTGCAGCTGCGCGTCGGCGCCGTCCTGCTTGGCGATCACCCACGGCTTCTGCTCGTCGATGTAGCGGTTGGCTTCGTCGGCCAGCGCCATGGTCAGGCGCAGTGCGGCGGCCGGATCATTGCGCTCGTACGCCTCGCGCACCGGCGCCAGCGCCGCCACGAAGCGGTCGTACTGCGCCGCATCGGGCAGCGCATCGGCCAGGCGGCCGTCGAAGCGCTTGCTGATGAAGCCGGCACAGCGACTGGCCAGGTTGACGAACTTGCCGACCAGGTCGGCGTTGACGCGGGCGATGAAGTCGCCCAGGTTCAGGTCCAGGTCGTCGACGCCGCCGGAGGACTTGGCCGCGAAGTAATAGCGCAGCGCTTCCGGTTCCAGCCCGGCGTCCAGGTAGGTGCGGGCCATGACGAAAGTGCCGCGCGACTTCGACATCTTGGCGCCGTCGACGGTCAGGTAGCCGTTGACGTGCAGGCGGGTCGGCGCGCGGTGGCCGGTGCCGTGCAGCACCGCCGGCCAGAACAGGCCGTGGAAGTTGACGATGTCCTTGCCGATGAAGTGGTGCAGCTCGGTGCTGGTACCGGCGCGCAGGTGCGCGTCGAAATCCTCACCGTTCTTCGCGCACAGCGCCTGGAAGCTGGAGAGGTAGCCGATCGGCGCATCCAGCCACACATAGAAGTACTTGCCCGGGTGGCCGGGAATCTGGAAGCCGAAGTAGGGCGCATCGCGGGAAATATCCCAGGCGCGCAGGCCACCGTCGGCATTGAGCCACTCGCCGAGCTTGGCCTTCACTCCGGGCAGGGCGACATCGCCGGCCAGCCATTCGCGCAGGAAGCTTTCGAAACGGCCCACTTCGAAGAAGAAGTGTTCCGAATCGCGGATTTCCGGCGTGGCGCCGGAGATGACCGAGCGCGGGTCCTTCAGGTCGGTGGGGGCGTAGGTGGCGCCACACACTTCGCAGTTGTCGCCGTACTGGTCCGGGGTGGCGCAGTTCGGGCAGATGCCCTTGATGTAGCGGTCGGGCAGGAACATGCCCTTGGCCGGGTCATAGAACTGGGCCACCGAGCGGCGCGTGATGTGGCCTTCCGCCTCGAGCTTGAGGTAGAACGCTTCGGTCAGGGCCTTGTTGCCGGCCGAGTTGGTCGAATCGTAATGGTCGAACGCAACGCCGAAGGCGGCGAAGTCGCGCTCGTGGCTGGCCTGGATGTTGGCGATAAACGCTTCCGGGGTCACGCCGGCTTTTTCCGCCGCCAGCATGATCGGGGTGCCGTGGGTGTCATCGGCGCACACGAACCAGGTCCTGCCACCGCTCATTCGCCGCGCGCGCACCCAGATGTCAGCCTGGATGTAGCCGACCAGATGGCCCAGGTGCAGCGGGCCGTTGGCGTAGGGCAGGGCGGTGGTGACGAGAGCGGTGCGGGTCATGAGCTGCACGGGTGCGGGGGGAACGCGGGATTATCGCATGCTCCCCCCACGCTTCGCGCTTACTCGCGGACCCAGGTCTGGGCGCGGCAGATGAACGCCACGCAGCCGGACATGTCCAGCTTCTTGCCGCCCGGCTGCAGCTCCAGCTTGGACTTGTAGGTCTTGCCGTTGGCCGGATCCAGCACGGTACCGCCGGACCAGTTGGTGGTGCTGCCCTTGTCCTGCTTCAGGTTCCACAGGATGGTCATGCCTTTCACCGGCTTGCCCTTGTTGGCGCCGCTGCAGTCGTCGCAGACCGGGTTCGGGCCCTTGTCCGAATGCAGCACTTCCACCACCTTGCCGCTCAGCGTGCCATTGGTGGCCTGGGTGATCTCGACGATCGACTTCACCTTGCCGGTCTTGTCGTCGATGGTCTTCCAGCGGCCCACCGCGCCGTCGGCGGCCGAAGCGGACAGGGCGGCCATCATCAGCGGCAGCGCCAGCAGCAGGGTCTTCAGGGTCTTGCGCATGTTTCCCCTCCCAGGGATGTAGGTGGATGCCGGCGCCGGGCCGGGACAGCTGGACTGTATACCCATTCGCCCGGGTACGGAACGCTGCGATGCGGCAGCCGGCAACCCATTCAGCCCGCTTCGTAAAGCTCCAGCGGCAGCCCGTCGGGGTCGGCGAAGAAGGTGAAGCGCTGCCCGGTGTACTCGTCGCTGCGGATCGGCTCGCAGGCCACCCCGGCCGCGGCCAGGCGCTCGATCATCGGCTCCAGCCGTGCCACCCGGAACGCCAGGTGGCGCAGTCCCTGCGCCTCGGGCCGGCTCGGACGGGGCGGCGGCGCCGGAAACGAGAACAGCTCGAGCTGTCCGCCGTCGGGCAGGGCCAGGTCCAGTTTCCAGGAGTCGCGTGCGGCGCGGTGATGTTCGGCCTTGACCGCCAGTCCCAGCACGCGGACGTAGAAATCGCGGGAGCGGTCGTAATCGGCACAGATCACAGCAACGTGGTGGATGCCGAGCAACGGTGTCATGGGATCGATTCCTGGTGGCGCCAAGGCGCGGCTGTCTGAGCGGGACCCATACAAATACCCCAAGTTGCGCCGGCTTTCTAATTTGTTGTAGAGCGCTCCCCCCACCCCCGTCTTCACCATGCAGCCCTTGTCGAGCCAGCGCAGGCACTGCACTGCGTCGATGTATGCATGAACGGGAGTGGTCGGATGCACGTGATCGTCAACGCAGCGCAGGACCCGGCCGACCTCACCGTGGGTGGGCAGGCGGTGCGCCTGCTGCCGGGTGACCGTCTGCTGCTTGCCGGGCTGCCGCTGCCGCGCGGCACCGGCCTGGACGCGGTCGCGGTCGCGGGCAGCGGCATGGCCCGGGCGCTCGCCCATTACGACCACGCCTGCGATGTGCAGCGTCCGGCCGGTGAGCCGGGGCCGCTGTGCTGGGCGGTGCCTGCGGCGCTGGAGGAACCGGACGTGGCGGCGGCCTGGCTGATCGGGCAGCTGGCGCGCGGTGCCGCGCAGGTCGAAGACAGTCCGCCGGCGCAGCTGCTGCGCCACCTGGCCCGCAGCGAAAGCTACGGCCTGATGCGCTTCCTGCTCGAGGAGGGCGGCGAAAACACCGTGGCCGCGCTGGCGCTGCGTTATGGCCTTTCCTCGGCCCAGTTCCATCGGCGCTGCCGCCAGGTGCTGGGCCGCCCGCTCAAACGCGAGCTGCGCATCCAGCGCGCCGCGCGGGCGCTGCTGGCCTACCCCGGGCGCGCGCGCTCGTTCACCTACCTGGCAGCCGATCACGGCTACGCGTCGCTGTCGCATTTCTGCACCGACGTGAAATCCCTGATCGGTTGTTCGCCTCTCTCCGTCTACCGGGCGGTCTCGACCCCAAACGAGTAATCCATGCGTTCCGTGCCGCTGTACCTGCTCCTGCTGTCGTTCACCCTTTCCGCCGCCGCCCAGACCCCACTGGAAGGCACCGCCATCACCGATCGCGCCGACCTGCCGCACGCATCCGGCTTCGTCTCGCGTGCCGACAGTGCCGACCACCTTCTCAATGCCATCGGCGTGCGCGCGCGCCAGGCGCTGGTGATCAGCCCCAAGGCGCAGAAGAAGAAGGTCACCGGCAGTTTCGACCTGGCCCGACCATTCGACGTCCTTGCCAAGGTCACCGCCGAGCTGGGCCTGGTCTGGTACAGCGACGGCACCTCCATCTACGTCTACGACGCCAGCGAACAGAAGAATGCGCTGGGACGGCTGCGCTCGACCTCGGTGGCCACCCTTTCGGACTTCCTGCGCAAGGCGCGGCTGGCCGACGCGCGCTATCCGGTGCGCGGCGGGGGTGCCGACGGCACCTTCTATGTGGCCGGTCCCCCGGTCTACGTGGACATCGTGCTCAATGCCGCGCGCTACCTCGACGACCTGTACGAGGGTGCCGACGCCAGCCCCCACCACGTGGAAGTGATCAAGCTGGAGCACAGCTTCGTGCACGGCCGCCGCTACGGCCTGCGCGGCCAGGAGCAGGCGCTGCCGGGCGTGGCCGACGTGCTGGCCGGCGTGTTGAAGCTGGGCGACTTCGGCGCCGTGGTGAAGCAGCCCGCGCTGCCGGTGGGCGCGGCCACCGTTACCGAAGAACTGCTGCCAGCCGCGGCAACCGCGCCACAGGCAACGCAGGTGGCCACGTCCGTGCCCAGCGGCCCGACCCCGGCGGTGGTGATGGCCTACGCGGAAACCAACAGCCTGATCGTGCGCGGCACGCTGGCCCAGATCGAACAGGTCAAGCGCCTGGTGGGCGAGCTGGACGTCCCGCGCAAGCAGATCGAACTGTCGTTGTGGATCATCGACATCAAGAAGACCGAACTCGACCGCCTCGGCGTGAACTGGAGCGGCGGCATCAACATCGGCAACCGGCTGGCCATCGGCATCAACCAGTCGCCGTCGGTCAGCACGCTCGACGGCAGCCGCTTCCTCGCCTCCGTGCAGGCCATGGCCAGCAAGGGCGACGCGCACATCATCTCGCGTCCGGTACTGCTGACCCAGGAAAACATCCCGGCCTACTTCGACAGCAACCAGACGTTCTACGCGCAGCTGGTCGGTGAGCGGGCGACCTCGCTGGAGCAGGTTACGTACGGCACCCTGGTCAGCGTACATCCGCGTATTTCCAGCGGAAATGATGTGGAGATCCAGCTCAAGATCGAGGATGGCGCGGCCGATGGAACGCGTTCGGTCGACTCGCTGCCGCTCGTCAACCGCACCATGATCGACACCGTCGCGCGCGTGCCACAGCAGCTCAGCCTGCTGGTCGGCGGCTACACCCGCAGCCAGTCCGAGCAGGGCTACAGCGGCATTCCCGGGCTGCGCCGGATTCCAGGCGTGGGCAAGCTGTTCGGGCAGGACAGCACCTCGTCCGAAAGCCTGGTGCGCGTGTTCCTGATCCAGCCGCGGCTGCTCGCCGGCAGCGACCCCGTCGAGGGCCCCTACATGCCGGAGGTCTATGGGCCGGGCGTGGGCGAATCGGTACGCGATGCACTCCGTGGCCTGCATCCGCAGCTGTCTGCCGGGGAGGTCGCGGATGGCGACGCTGCCGGCCATTAACCGACCGCTGGTCGCGCCACTGCCGCTGACCCAGCGCCAGGTGAACACCAATGGCGACCGCGACGACTCTGCCAGGGATGCGCTGGCGACCTCGGGCAGGTCGTCGCAGAAGAACGCGCTGCACACCGCACTGTCGATGCAGGACGACCTCTCCGCGTTGATCGCATCGCTGCAGCGACGTCGTGACGGACAGCGCAGTGGCGGCACCGGCGAGGCCCAGGCGTGGATCGACCACGTCCTCGACGACGAGGTGCACAGCAAGATCACCGACCTGCGCGCGCTGCTCGACGGGCTGCGCAGCCCGGTGCAGCTGCTGGCCCTGCTGAAGCAGTTCTTCCCCGATCCCAGCGACATGCTGGCGGTACTGCGGGCGTTGCTGGCCGACGACGAACTGGAGGAACTGCGCGAACTGCTGCGCGCCTCGCTCGAACAGCTGCTCGCCGAACAGGCCGGACAGGGCACGGCAGCCGCCATGCGCGGCGGGGTGAACGTCGCAGTCAAGGCGCGGCTCGCCGCACGCGGCAGCCGCTTCTCGGCGCGCGCGCTGCGCCAGAGCTATCGGGATTTCATCGGCAACCACCAGGACTGCGTGGGCGAATACGCCGGCTGGATCGCCACGTTCGGCTTCGAACGCCGCGCACAGGTGGTGGATTTCATGGAACAGGCGCTGGGCGCGGACATGTACTCGCTCGACCCCAGCGCCTCGCACCTCGAATTCGGGCGGCTGCTGCGACAGGTGCGCAACCTGGCCGTGCTGCGCTCGACCGACCAGCTGCTGGTCCAGGAGGCCACCCGCGACCGGCTGCTGGCGCGGCTGTCCACCACCGCCGAGGCGATGGTCGGCGGCCTGCTCGACGTCGTGCGCGGCCTGCAGGACTGGGCGGGCCTGTTCGCCGGACCGCTGGGCGAGGTGCGGGTGGCGCTGTCGGCGCCGGAACGCGCGCGCCTGGTGCAGGCGCTGCGGCGTGCGCTGGGTGGGCTGCCGGACGCGGTATGGAGCGATGAATACGCACGCGAACGTACCGCGGACGCGCTGGAGGAACTGGTGGTGGAAAGCATGAAACGCGAACGCCGGCTCTCCGGCCATGCCGGAGGAATGACCGTATGAGCAGCACGACCCCCACCGCGATGGCCGGCCTCGGCGCACGCGTGCGCGGCGTGATGCGACCGGAACTGGCGCTGGTGGTGCTGATGGCCGTGATCGTGGCCATGCTGATCATTCCGCTGCCGACCTTCCTGGTCGACCTGCTGATCGGCCTGAACATGGCGGTGGCCATCGTCATCTTCCTCAGCTCGTTCTACGTCGAACGCATCCTCAATTTCTCCACGTTCCCGTCGGTGCTGCTGTTCACCACGCTGATGCGGCTGGCGCTGTCGGTCAGCACCAGCCGGCTGATCCTGCTCGACGCCGATGCCGGCCACATCATCAGCGCATTCGGCGATTTCGTGGTCGGCGACAACCTGGTGGTCGGGGCGGTGATCTTCGCCATCATCACCCTGGTCCAGTTCATCGTCATCACCAAGGGCTCCGAGCGTATTGGTGAAGTGGTGGCGCGATTCTCACTGGACGGCATGCCCGGCAAGCAGATGAGCATCGACGCCGACCTGCGCGCCGAAGCGATCACGTCCGAGGAAGCGCAGCGGCGCCGCCGCGACGTGGAGCGCGAAAGCCAGCTGTACGGTTCCTACGACGGTGCCATGAAGTTCGTGAAGGGCGACGCCATCGCCGGCATCGTGATCGTGTTCGTCAACCTGTTCGGCGGCATCGCCGTGGGCATGCTGCAGCATGGCATGGCGTTCTCGCAGGCGCTCAACACCTTCACCCTGCTGACCATCGGCGACGGCCTGGTCGCACAGATCCCCGCGCTGCTGATCTGCATCAGCGCCGGCTTCATCGTGACCCGGGTCAGTGGCGAGAGCAACAACCTGGGCGCGAACATCCTGGGCGAACTGTTCAACAGCAACCTGGTGCTGGGCACAGGTGCGGCGCTGGTGCTGCTGCTGGGTTTCCTGCCGGGCTTCCCGCTGCCGGTGTTCGCCGGCCTGGCGGTGGGCCTGGCGGCCATGCTGTTCTGGCGGATGCGTCGTGCCGGGAGCGTCGAGCGCGCGTCCGCCGCGCCGGGCGCAGGGCAGGGCACGGCTGCCGCGGCCGGCGCCCAGGGCGACAACGGCCCGGCCCGCCTGACCAGCGAAACGCTGCCACTGATCCTGCTGATGCCGCCGCCGCTGCATGAGGCCGGCGTGGCCGGGCAGTGGGAAGAGCAGTTGCGCCACGATGCCTTCATCAACACCGGAATGCAGCTGGCACCGCTGGTGCTGCGCGGCCACGCGCCGGCGCGGGAGCACGAAGTAACGGTGCTGATCAACGAGATCCCGGCCGCCAGTGCGCACGTGGTGGGGGGGCATGTACGGGTCTGGGGGCGCCAGGACGAACTGGAAGCGCTGGACATGGGCGTGGTGGTGCCGCACGACGGTGGCAGCGCGCGCTGGGTGCTGACCGAAGCGCAGGACGACGTGCGCGCGCTGGGCTGCGACGTGTCCAGCGATTACGAAGAGCTGCGCCGGCTGGTGCATGGCGCGGTGCTGCGCAACGTGGGCGAGCTGTTCGGCATCCAGGAGGCCAAGCACGTGCTGGACGCGCTGGAAAAGCGTTTCCCCGAACTGGTCAAGGAAACCTATCGGCACATGCCGATCCAGCGCGTGGCCGAGGTCCTGCAGCGTCTGCTGCGCGAAGACGTGTCGATCCGCAACATGAAAGTCGTGCTGGAAACCCTGGCGCAATGGGGCCAGCGCGAAAAGGATGTCATTCTGCTGGTGGAGCACGTCCGTGGCGCGCTGTCGCGCTACATCTCCGCGCGCTTCGCCCGCGACGGGCGCATCCCCGCGATCCTGGTTTCCAGCCAGGTCGAGGACAGGATCCGCGCCGGCATCCGCCAGAGCCAAGGCGCGGCCTACCTCAACCTCGAGCCTGCCGAATCCGGCGAGCTGATGGACCGTTTCGCCCTGCACGTCGGCGAAGTGAGCGCACATCGCCCCGACGTGGTGCTGATGGTGGCGCCGGACATCCGCCGCTTCGTCAAGCGCTTCATCGAAAACCGCCTCCCCGCGACCCCGGTGCTCTCGTTTGCCGAGATCTCCGACACGGTCACCCTTGATGTGATGAGAAGCATATGACCTCCCTGCTAGATACCCTCAATGCCGCCCTCCAGGAGCTGGGCTGCGACCCGTCCCGCTTCCAGTTCGACACCCATTCGTCCGTGGTGATGGGCTTCGCCGACGTGGGCGAGCTGCTGCTCGATCCGGTCGACGACATGGTCTACCTGTGGGGAAGGCTGGAGACCTCGCCGAGCGACCGCTTCAGCAACCGCGCCGACGAGCTGCTCGCGGCGTTGTCGTCGCCGGCCGCACATTTCGCCAACGGCTGCCTGGCGCTGCGACAGCTGGAAGAAGGCTGCCTGGTCGGCGGCGCGCTGCAGCCCGACTGCCGGCATGAGTCCAGCCTGCTCGCCGCCGCGATCGAGGGTTTCCACGCACGCGTGCTCGAACTGCAGGCCCTGCTGCGGTGACAGCCGCCATGCCCTGCTGGCGCCCCTGCGCCATGCCGTTGGCGATGCGCGCGGGCGAACTGCGCGTGCCGCTGGCGGACGTGGCCGTGGGCGAGCACTGCCACGTGCGCCGCTCGGCGTGCGACGACCGCGTACTGACCCACGGCGTGGTGACCCGCGTCGACCACGGCGTGGCCACGCTTGCACTCATCGGTGCACCGGTCCGGTTGGCGGCCGACGTGGTGGTGGCGGCGACCGGTCGACCGCTCCAGGTCGCGCTGGGCAACCACCTGCTGGGCTGCGTGCTGGATGGCTTCGGCGAAGTCGTGGAACGTCTGCATGACGGACAGGCACCCCAGGCGTCCGCCACCGCGACCGCTGCCCCGGTGCAGGCCACGCCGCTGGACTACCGCCAGCGCCGCCCGATCCTGACCCCGTTCGCGACCGGCATCCGTGCGCTGGACGCGCTGCTCACCGTGGGCGAAGGCCAGCGAATGGGCATCTTCGCCGCCGCCGGCTGCGGCAAGACCACCCTGGTCGAGATGTTGCTGGCCAACGCGGACTGCGACGTACGCGTGGTGGCCCTGGTCGGTGAGCGCGGCCGTGAGGTCGCCTCGTTCGTCGACGCGATCCGCCACGGACCGACCGCGGCGCGCACCATCGTCGTGCAGGCCACCTCCGATTCCTCGCCGGCGACCCGGGTCAACGCCGCGATGGTCGCCACCCGCGTCGCAGAGTACTTCCGCGAACAGGGGAGCCGCGTACTGCTGGTGATGGACTCGGCCACCCGCTACGCGCGCGCCCTGCGCGATGTCGCGCTCTCGGCCGGTGAGCCACCGGCGCGGCGCGGTTTTCCCGCGTCCGTGTTCGAGGCGCTGCCGCGGCTGGTGGAACGACCCGGCAATGCGGCCGTCGGCAGCATCACCGCGTTCTACACCGTACTGCTGGAGGACGACGCTGATCCGGACCCGGTAGGCGAGGAAGTGAAATCGCTGCTGGACGGCCACGTGTACCTGAGTCCGCGGCTGGCACAACGCGGGCATTTTCCCGCCATCGACGTACTGCGCAGCGCCAGCCGGCTGTACCCGCAGCTGGCCAGCGCCGCCCAGGCTGCCGCGGCCACCCGCGTGCGCGCGGTGATGGGGCGCCTGGATGACCTGCAGCTGCTGCGCGACATCGGCGAATACCGGCCTGGCGCGCAGCCGGAGCAGGACGACGCCGTGGCACGCGAACCGCGCCTGCTGGCATTCCTGCGCCAGGGGCTGCATGAACCGGTTGCGCTGGACGCGGCAGTGGAGGCGCTCGATGCGCTCGCACGCTGACCCGGCCCAGCTGGCCACGTTGCTGACCCATCGTGCGCAACGCATGCGCCGCGATGCGCGCGCGCAGGCCGACCAGGCCGCGCAGCGCGAAGCGGACGCCCGTGCGCTGCGCAGCGAGGCCGACGAGCGGCTGCAGCAGGCCCAGCTGGGCGAAGAGCACGGACTGGACCGGCAGCGCCTGTTCGATCGCCTACGCGGTGTCGCCATTGCGCGCGCGCATGTCCTGGAGTGCGCCCTGCGTGCAGACCATCTGCAGGAAGAAGCGGCCGCTGCGCAGGAACAGGAGCGGCAGTTGCGCCAGGACGCCGCGGTACACCACTCGCGCGCGCGTCGCCTGCAGGCGGTGGGCGCGCACATCGATCAGAAGCTCCGGCAGGCGCGACAGCGCCGCCAGGAGCGCCAGGTTCAAGAGGAACACGCATGTCGGTAACGATCCACGCCCCGCAGACCCCACAGCTCGCCACGAACCCGGTAGACGCGGTGCCGTTGAGCGAACGCCTGCACACCCGCCTGCCACCGCCGTCCCAGCCTGTGCCGCCGCGCGACGATGCAGCACGGCCCGCGCCGGAGAAGGCGTCGGACGATCCCGCAGTGCCGGAGGATCCCGAGCAGGTCGAACAGCTGCAGCCGCCCGTTGCGCCGCGCGGGGACGCGCAGCTCGCCTTGCCCAACATCGCCATGCCGACGCCGGAACGCAAGGCGGGCAGCCCCGTCGATGCAGATGCAGCGACGCGCCCGGATCGCCGCGCGCCTTCCGCGAAGGCGCCGCGATCCGCCGTGGTCAGCCTGGTATCCGGCAAAACCAGGACAGAGGACACGATTAGCGGGGGAGGGAAGGTCGCATCCACACTCGCGCCGGTCGCCACCGCCGTGACGGGGGCGGCCGCGCCCACAGCCGACCCGACCAACGTGACAACCCCCGCGCCGGTGAGCGCCGGCGAGGCAGACCACGGGGTCCTGCCCGGTGTCGCAGACCGCGCCAGCGCGTCGCCTGGACGGGCAGACGCCGGCGCAGGTAGTCCTGAGGCAAAAACCGAGGCACGCGTCCCGCATGCATCACCGACACCGGTCGCGGTTGAAGTGACGCCAGCGTCCACGCCGTCGCCCCTGCAACCGCGCGGGACTGCCGGCAGCGCAGGCGTGGGCGCGGAGGGTGCGCTGCCCACGTCGCCGCCATCGGCCATGGCGCGCGCGCGCCCGGTGGACGCAGCGGCCGCTGACACTACCTCGGCGCCTCCTGCCGTGGCTGCCGTTGCATCGCCCGTGGAGCAAAGCGCTGCGCCTGACGGCCAGACTCGCGCCGATGCACGCCGCGACGAGGCGAACCTGGGCACACGCCAGCACGTCCACGCGGCGCGCCAGGCCGAAGCACTGCAGACCGCCATGGCCCGCCGTACCTCGGCAGGCAGCGAGGTGCACGTGGCATTCAACAGCTGGGGTTCCGGTCATTCGGTCACCGCGCGCCTGGAAGGCGGCCGCCTGCTGCACATGCAGCCGTCCACGGCGAGGGTGGGCAACGCACTCGCGTCGTCCGCCGCGCCGGCCGGTGCCGACCTGCTCATCGCGGTGGAAAGCAGCGACAGCGCGACCGATGAACGCCAGCGTCGCCATCGCGACCAGGACCCGTCATGAACTCGCCACGCTGGCCGTTCCCCGTCCTCGGTGCGGACCGCGCCGCCGTCGCGGCCACGTTGGCCGGCTGCGCGCGCGCCGGCCTGGCGCCGGCCTGGCAACCGCTGCCGACCCGGGGCGCGATGCTGCGCTTCCAGGTGAGCGGACGCAGCGGGGCGCTGCGCCTGGCGCTGGCCGCAGAGCACTGGTGCCCGGCGATGCTGCCCGAACTGGCGGGCCTGGCCTGGTCCGAACTGGTCGACGCGCAGGCGCTGGCGTGCTGGCTGCCGGAGCAGCGATTGCTGGACATCCCCGGCGCGCCCGACGCGGAGGTCCGCCTGTGCGAGGTCGTGCCGGTCAGCGCGCTCGCCCTGGGCGACGGTCCGCAGCCGTGCCTGCCGACCGCGCAGGGGCCCGCCTGGATCGAACAGATCGACGCCGCTCCCTCGTCGGCGCTTGCGCCGGTCACACGCGCACTGCGTCTGCCGGTGGAACTGGGCATCGCCCGCCTGCAGTTGCCGCTGCACCGCCTGCGCACCCTCGCACCCGGCGCGGTGGTGCTGCTCGACCAGCTGGCCCCGGTCGCACGTACCGCGCGCCGTCGCCTGTACGCCTTCGATTTCACCCTTGAGACCATTTCCGTGAACACACCCTTCGATTTCCTCGACGACGAAGACGCCACCGCCGACCTCGCCGTTCCCGCCGTTCCCGCCGCTCCCGCTGCTCCCGATCCGACCGCGCCGCGCATCGCCGCCACCACCGGCATCGACATCCGGCGCCTGCCGGTCACCGTGGACGTGGTGCTGTGCCAGCTGCAGCAGTCCATCGGCGAACTGGATGGCCTGCAGCCGGGCACCGTCTTCAACCTGCCGCATGACGCGTGGAAGCAGCTGCAGCTGCGCGTCAACGGCCAGGTGGTCGCCCGCGGCGAACTGGTCCAGGTCGGCGACCAGCTGGGCGTGCAACTGGCGCAGGCGCCCGTGCTGCCATGAACTTCGTCAACAACGACATCTCGCTGATCGCGGTCATGTCGATGGCGGCCCTGCTTCCGTTCCTGATCGCCGCCGGCACCTGCTACCTGAAGTTCTCCGTGGTGTTCGTGCTGCTGCGCAACGGCCTGGGCCTGCAGCAGGTGCCCTCCAACATGGTGCTCAACGCGCTCGCGCTGATGCTGGCGTTCTACGTGATGCAGCCCATCGTGCAGACCATGTACGACGCCTACCTGGCGTTGGACGCGCCGTTGAACTCGGTGGCCGCGGTGGTCACGTTCCTGGACAGCAGCCTGGATGGCTACAAGGTCTACCTGGCCACGTATTCCGATCCGGAGCTGCTGAAGTTCTTCGAACGTGCGCGCCACGTCGACACCGGGGTGCCGGTGCCGGACCTGGAGCCGCATGAGCGCTCGCTGTTCGCCTTGATGCCCACCTACGCGCTGAGCGAGCTCAAGGATGCGTTCCGCATCGGCTTCTACCTGTACCTGCCGTTCGTGGTGATCGACCTGGTGGTGTCCAGCGTGCTGCTGTCGTTGGGCATGATGATGATGAGCCCGGTGACCATCTCCGCGCCGATCAAGCTGATCCTGTTCGTGGCGATGGACGGCTGGAGCCTGCTCTCGCAGGGTCTGGTGCGCCAGTATCTCGACGTGCCGATCTAGCCATGGACGCCATCATGTTCATGGGCAACAAGAGCCTGCTGCTGATCCTGCTGCTGTCGGCCGCGCCGGTTGCGGTGGCCACCATCGTCGGCCTGGTCATCGGCCTGTTCCAGACCGTCACCCAGCTGCAGGAGCAGACCCTGCCGTACGGCGCCAAGCTGCTGGCGGTGATCGCCTGCCTGCTGGTGCTGATGGCGTGGATGTCAGCACGCATGCTGGACTTCGCCCGGCTGGCCCTGCATACCGCCCTGACCGGCTAGGCACGTGCAGCTTTCCGCGCTCGACATCGAACTGGTCGCGCTGGCCCGCGACCATGGGGTCACCGCCCTGCTCGGCATGGCCCGCATCGGGGCCTGCCTGGCCTGGATTCCGTACCTGTCGCCCGGCGTCATGCCGGCGAAGATGACCCGCACCGTGGTCACCATGATGGTATTGATCGGCCTGTGGCCGTCCACCGCCGGCGCCATGGTGCCACCGGACATCGTCTCCACCGCGGGCGTGGTGCTGCGCGAAGTGCTGATCGGCAGCGCCATCGGACTGGTGGTCGCCCTGCCGTTCCACATCTTCCACGGCATGGGCGCCATCGTCGACAACCAGCGCGGTGCCGGCATCGGCGCCATGCTGGACCCGGTCAGCGGCGTGGAGGCCACCGAGACCTCGAACCTGCTGCAGCTGATGAGCGTGGTGGTGTTCCTGGCCACCGACGGCATGATCGTGCTGCTGGAAGTGATCCAGGACAGCTACCTGCTCATTCCCATGGGCGGCGCCATGACCCTGGACCTGGCGCGCGTGCAGGACTTCGCCGGCGTCCTGCTGGCCGGCGCGGTGCGCATGGCTTTGCCGGTGCTGCTGCTGCTGTTCCTGGTCGAAGTGCTGCTCGGCGTGCTGTCGCGGTTTGCCCAGCAGATGAACCCGTTCTCGATCTCGCTGGCGGTCAAGTCCTACATCGCCTTCATTGCCCTGCTGTTCTACCTGATGCCCACGCTGGCCCAGCACGTGCCGCTGATCCGCGACAGCACCGACGCCCTGCAGATGCTGATGGCGGTGCCGCAATGAAAACCGAAAAGCCCACCCCGCACCGCCTGCTGAAGGAGTCTAAGAAGGGCAAGAGCTACGTCAGCCGCGATCTCGCCGCCGCCGCCATGCTGGTGGCGGGGCTGATCGCACTGGCCACGATGACCTCCAGCCGTGCCCTGCAGGGCTTCTATCGCGGCATGGCCGAACGCGGCTTCACCCTGACCCCGGCCGAAGCCGCATGGCAGGCCACCGCGGCCTTCCTGTGGATTGCCGTGCCGGTGGGTGCGACCGCCATCGTCGCGGCGGTACTGGTGTCGCTGCTGCAGAGCCGGGGCGTCATCGCCGCCGAAGCGGTGCGCGTGGACCTGGCCCGGGTCAACCCCATTTCCGGCTTCAAGAACCTGTTCTCGCTCAAGACGGTCAAGAGCGTGATCACTGCCACCCTGTACCTGCTGGCCGGGCTGGTGTTCGTGGTCCTGGCCTGGAAGCTGTTCGCCCCCACCGTGTTCGCCCAGGTGCAGATGCCGGACAAGGCCGCCGGGGCGATCTGGCACAGCGTGGGTTGGCGCAGCACCGCGCTGCTGCTGGCGGTGCTGGCGCCGATCGTACTGGCGGCCGCGTTCATCGAATACCGGCTGTACATCCGCGAAATGCGCATGGAGAAGCACGAGGTCAAGCAGGAGCACAAGGACCACAACGGCAACCCGGAGATCAAGCAGCGTCGTCGCGAGATCGGCGAAGAGCTGTCGGCGCAGACCCAGTCGGACGTCGCCGGTTCCTCGATGATCCTGGCCAACCCCACGCACATCGCGGTCGGCATCTACATCCATCCCGACTACCCCGGCCTGCAGTTCGTGTCGCTGCGTGAGCGCGGCAACCGCGCGCGCAAGGTCATCGCCCTGGCCGAGCGGGTCGGCGTGCCGGTGGTGCGCGACATTCCGGTGGCGCGCGCGGTATACGCGCGGGTGCGCCGCTACCAGTTCGTTCCGGCCGAGCTGACCACACCCATCACCCGCATCCTGCTGTGGCTGAAGGACATCGAGCGCAACCACGCACCGGACACGCCCGATGCCGATGCGATCGACCCCGCAGCCACGCCTGAATGAGGGAATCCCGAAAGCCCCCCCTTTGCAACCCCGCCAAACTGTGCTTGTCCTGCAGCGCCGTTGGCCACAACCCGGTACCCACCATGACCCAAGCCCACGACGCCCACGACACCCCCACCGGAACTGACGCAGACCAGGCCGCGCTCGATGAAATGGCCCAGCTGCTGTTCGAAGGCGCGCAGACCGGCGCCGCGATCAAGGACCTGAAAGGGGTCAGTGACGACCTGCTGGAGAGCGTCTACGCCTATGCGCACCGTTTCTATACCGACGGTCGCCTCGACGAAGCCGAAACGTTCTTCCGCTTCCTGTACCTGTACGACTTCTACAACGGCGACTACGCGCTCGGCCTGGCCGCGGTGCTGCAGATGAAGAAGGAATACGCCAAGGCCATCGACATGTATGCGCTGGCCTACGCGCTGCTGAAAAACGACGAGCGACCGATGCTGCATGTCGGTCAGTGCCACCTCGCCATGGGCAAGCTCGCCATGGCCAAGGGCTGCTTCGAAACCGTGCAGCTGCGTTCCACCGATCCGGCCCTGCTTGCGCGGGCCCGGGTCTACCTGCAGGCGCTGGCCAACCAGGGCGACGCCCCTCCCGATACCACCGAGGAAACCGATTCCGCATGAACATCACCGCTTCCGCCGGCCTGACGCCGCTGGCTTTCACGTCCACGTCCGCGGGTCGCGCTGAAGCCGCCACGGCGGCCGCCGGCTTCGGCGCCGCATCGCTGCAGCGCATCCTGCACATCGACGCCGAGGTGCAGAAGCTGCTGGCGGACGCCGCCGGCGAGCGTCACGCGGCGACGACCGAGGCGGAAGCACCCCATGACAATGCGCCGGCACTGCGCCGGGCCGACATGCCGCGCCTGCTGCGCGCCGCCCAGCAGCAGGCGGCCATCCGTGCGGTGCAGGCACCGATGACGCCGGAAGCGGCCATGACCTTCCTGGCCATGCAGCTCAGCGAGCTGATCACTACCGAGAACAGCCGCAGCCTGTCCTCGCAGCTGGAACTGGTAAAGCAGCGCCTGGCGCAGCGCGCCGCCACCGCCGCCGAACTGTCTGACGCCATCCGCCTCGCGCAGGAAGTGGTGGAAGCGGCCATGGCCGGCATGGAGTCTGCCGAGGGTGAGCTGCTTGCCGCGGCCGAGGCCCTGAAGCAGGCCGAAGCCGAGGTGAAGCGGTTGGAGCAGGCTCTGGCGGAAGCTGCGCCGGAGGACCAGGACAGCATCCGCGCCGAGCTCGACGCCGCCAAGGGCGAAGCCGCCGAAGCGCAGTTGAAGATGGATGCGGGCATTGACGAACTCGTCAAGGCGTCTGCTGCGTTGAACCAGGCCCTCACCGATCTGGAGGACTTCAAGAACCAGGCCGACAAGCTGGACCCGAATGGCAGCGTCAGTGCGCGCGGTGACGACAAGGCGCGCACCAATGCCGCGCTGCTCGGCGAACTGCTGGCCGTGCTGCAGGAAATCATCGGCAAGGCCAACGACGCCAAGCTGGAAGCCGAAACAAAGCTGATCCAGGAAGTGCTGCGCCTGCGCGAGGCCGAGAACATGCGCCGCTCGCAGGAGTACCAGGAACAGGTGGCCAAGGCCGAAGCAGCGCAGAAGAAGATGGGCTGCATCGGCAAGATCATCGGCTGGGTGGTGACCGTGGTGGCCGTGGTGGCTGCACCGTTCACCGGCGGTGCGAGCATGGTGCTGGCCGGCGTGGGTCTTGCCCTGGCGATCGGCGAAGAGCTCGGCCTGAACGTGATGGGCAAGATCATGGAGCCCATCATGAAACTGGTGATGGAGCTGGTTAAGGTGGTTGGAAATGTCATCGGTGACGTTCTCACCCAGCTCGGCCTGCCGAAGGATATCGTCGACAAGATCAAGGACGTGCTCGGTGTCATCGCCGTCGCCGCCATGATCATTGCCGCCGTGGTACTGACCAAGCGCGTAGCCGGCACCGCCGCCGTGCAGCAGTTGACCCAGGCGGTCACCCGCGCAGTTTCCGCGGCCATCAGCAAGGCGCTGCCGCAGATGATCAAGGCGGCTGCGCGAGCTGTCGGGCAGACCGTGGACGATGTTGCCAAGGCGATCAGCAAGACGACCGCAAAGGTCCTCGGCAGCGATTCCGACACGCTTGCCCTGCGCATGGGTCAGGCAATGAAGGCATCGCATGCCCTTCAGTTTGCCAAGCAGACCAGTCAAGGCGTCGGCAACGCCTTGGTTGCCGACATGTACGTGAAGGCCGCCAGAATCATGAAGGAGCTGGAGACCGGGCTGGTCGACAGCAAGATCTTCCGTGACTTGGTCCAGAAGATCCTCGAGTACTTCATGCAGACCAACAACCTGGTCTCCGATCTCTTCAGGGAAATGACCAACGTGCAGGAATCACAGCACGACGCCGCACGCTTCGTCACCTCCCGCATCGGTAGTGCCGCCGCCTGAGCCGCGCCCCGAACAGCCTACCCATTCAAGGATTACCCAATGACTGATGCCATCACACTCAACACCTCGCGCTCCACTCCGCTGATCCTGGAGTCGAACCTGAAGGGCGCCCATGGGCAGGACACCTCCGTCACGCCGGAACTGCTTCCCATGGACGAGGACATCGTCCGCCTCCTCACCGATGCGGTCGCTGGGAAGCTCCTGGTCGGCCCGGAGGCCGGCGACGACCGGAGCAGCCCTGCGGTGCCGGTGCAGCTGCGACCGGCCACCATCACCGTACATGAGGCAAGCGTCCGCCTGGCCGGGATCATGAGCAAGCTGCCGGCGGTACTGTCTGCTCTGATTGGCAGCCAGGATCCGGCCAAGGCCGAGGAGGGCGCGATCGTTCGCGCAGTCGAAGGAGTCACGACCCACGCGTCTGTCCGCTCACTCAACGACGGCGCATCGGTCTCTGCTCCGGTGGATGGTACGACCGGCGTCGATGCAGACGTAACCGACCGCTCCGCCAACGCAGGTGGCTGGCTGGTCTCCAGCCCCTTCAGCAGCCTGCTGGCGCTGCTGCGCCAGCTGCTGCTGAAGCTGGAAAAGCACGATCGCGACAACAGCGCGCAGATGGTGACGATGCAGCGCGACATCACGATCATCGCCGGCGACAAGGGTGTTGAAAAAGCGAAGGAGGGCTTTGGTGGCGCCGTCGGCGCGGCTGCACTCACCGGCGTGCTTGGCGTGGCGGCGATGGACCGCTCCTCCAAGTCAATCTCGATGCAGACAGGCAGCATCCAGAAGAACGTCATCGTGGGGAACAATACGAAGATCGGGGCCAATACGGCTTCCGGAGGAATACGATCCGCCGGCACGCCATCCGAGGACCTGCGGGGGGCGCGTAATCTCGATGGGATGACGCCTGCACCATCGAGGGGTTCCGAACGTGCCGCGGCCGATCTGCAGGCGGACCTCAATGCTGATCGTCCGTCCATCGACGCATCGCTCAAGCATACAGGGCAGGCATCGAGTGAGGACAGCTTGCAGTCAGGCCATGCTGAGTACATGGCCAAAGCGCAGATTCCGGCCAACCAGGCAATGATGCTGAACATGATGGCCCCCGCAGTCGGCGGAACCATCGCCGCAGGCGTCCAGATTGAAGCTGAAATGACCGAGGCGGAGCGCCAGCTTGCGCTCCAGGTGGCGGACGTATTCAGGCGCATCGCCGATGAACAGCAGGACCAGTCGGCCCGCACCCGCGAAATGCGCGACGCAGCAGCACAGCTGTACGAAAGCCTGCTCAACCTGATCTCCGCTACCAGCGCCCATATCATTCAAAAGTCCTGAGGACGCCATGGAGATCATCAAGCACGCCGCCACACCCGTGACCACGTACCCGCTGCCGGTGTCGCAGGGGGATATTCAGCAAAGCGTCCTGGAAGCACCCGCGCTCGACCCGGAAACCCGTTCGCGGCTGCTGCAGCTGGGACACCCCATGCGGGGCGCAGCGCGGGCCGCAGCTACGCGCGCCGCACTGGTGGTTCAGCTCATGGAGCAGGGCCTTGGAACGTTGGGCACCCCGCACACCGAGGTTCTTGCCGATCCTGCCGCGTTGGAGGAATTCAATCGGAAGAAGCAGAAGGAGGGCACGCTTGCGTCCAGCCTGCGTGTTGCGCTGGATGATTCCCTTCGAACCCAGGCTGAGCTGAAGAACGCCCTCACCTTCCTGTTGCCAAAGATCGCACCGGGATTGGTGGCGGACGACGACGCAGCGGCAGGCGAGCCAGGCTCATCGCCACAGATGCAGAATCCTGCCGATACAGATGTCAGTGGTCTTGTCTGGAACTCGCACGGCGAGTTCTTTGCACAGATCGGGGAGCTGCTGGAAGTGCTGAAGAATGAATGGTTGAGCAAGTATCAAGACGCCTTGGCGAAGTTCCTCGATTTCTATAAGAAGTTCTCCGACATCATGGAGGGCCTGAAGCCGTCCGCCTCGGGCGACAAGGGGAATGTCAAGATCGACTTCACGGAAGTACATGCAGAGCTCACCAAACTGGCCAAGGAATACGGCCTCGACCACAATGCGCTTGCCTCGTTCTCATCGGAGAAGGAAGCCCAGGCGTTCAGGGACTCGCTCGCTCTCCCTGGGCTCAAGGTGACTGGCCCAGGAGAGAACGGGAAGTTCCACGTAAAGATGGACGTCTCAGCGGTGGATGACCTCATTTCCAGCATGGAGAATCCGAACATCCCTGGCTGGCCCCTGCCAAGCACGCTGGTGATGGATAGTGCCCAGTACAACGCATGGGTCTCCCAGAAGGACAGCAACATGGAGCAGGTCAAGCACATCAGTAAGGTGCTTGGCGAGAAGCTCAATGAGATGACCCAGAAGTACGACAATATCGTGAAGATTCTCAGCTCATCGATCGACAAGATGTCCGAAGCCAACAAGGCCTACGTGCACAACACTTGATGCGCGGGATCTGCCACAGCGCATTTGGTCAGCAGCAAAGAAGAGACATGGCGTAGATCACGCACTCGGCGCCTGACAGGATCAGTCGGCCGCTTCCGCGGAATGCGCGACGCTGCGGCACGGCCGCACCAAACCCTTATCCAGCTGGTGTCTCCCACCAGCGCCAGAATCATTAAAAATGCTGAGTACGCAATGGAAATCGCCAAGCACGCCGGCACACCGGTGACCACGTACCGTCTGCAGGTGTCGCAGGGGGATATCAAGCAAAGCATCCTGGAGGCACCTGCCCTCGATCCGGAAACCCGTTCGCGGCTGCTGCAGCTGGGGCACCCCATGCGGAGCGCAGCGCGGGCCGCAGCTACGCGCGCAGCGCTGGTCGTTCAGCTCATGGAGCAGGGCCTTGGAACCTTGGGCACCCCGCATACGGAGGTTCTGGCCGATCCTGCCGCGTTGGAGGAATTCAATCGGAAGAAGCAGAAGGAGGGCATGCTTGCGTCCAGCCTGCGTGTTGCGCTGGATGATTCCCTTCGAACCCAGGCGGAGCTGAAGAAGGCCCTCGCCTTCCTGTTGCCAAAGATCGCTCCGGGATTGGTGGCGGACGAGGACGCAGCGGCAGGCGAGCCAGGCTCATCGCCACTGATGCAGAATCCTGCCGATACAGATGTCAGTGGTCTTGTCTGGAACTCGCACGGCGAGTTCTTTGCACAGATCGGCGAGCTTCTGGAGGTTCTGAAGAATGAATGGCTGAGCAAATATCAGGACGCGCTCGCCAAGTTCCTGGATTTCTATAAGGAATTCTCGGACATCATGGAGCAGCTGAAGGTCAAGGCCGATGGCGACAAAGGCGATGTGCTGATCGGCTTCGGTATTGTCCGCAAAGCGCTCGATGATCTCATGAAGAAGTATGGGCTTCCCGAGAATGCCCTGGCATCGTTTTCAAGCAAGGCTGCCGCCCAATCCTTCAAGGATTCTCTTGGGCTTCCAGGACTAGCAGTGCACGAAGCTGATGATGGAAGTTTCAAGGTAATGATGGACCTCTCTGCGGTCGAGCAGCTCCACGACAGCATGCCGAGCAATCCATGGCCTGGAATAGACGACGACTGGTCCATCGTGTGGGACAGTGCCCGGTACAACGCATGGGTTTCCTCCAAAGACAGCAACATGGAGCAGATCAAGCACGTTAGCAAGGTGCTGGGTGAAAAGCTTAACGAGATGACCCAGAAGTACGACAACATCGTGAAGATTCTCAGCTCGTCGATCGACAAGATGTCGGAAGCTAACAAAGCCTACGTGCACAACAGCTGATCCATGCGTGCTTTGCTCCGGCCGAGCTCTTAGGTCTGCTCGAACTAAGTATTCAACTGTTTGTAGGGCGTCTCACATCGATCATCGTGAAGATGGCCGTCGTCGCCCCGTATCCGATGCATGCCCCCTGTGGTTGCATTTCCCTGGAGAAGAATAATGCCTGATCGTCCCGTGGCTCCAGCCGCACCCATCGCCCCGATTCGCAGGAATCGTGCGCCCGTACTTGCGGGCGTGGTCGGAAAAATGGTGCTGAAGGAGGTGAGAAACCAAGCCGAATGGAACCGGTGTCGGCTTACGCATTCGCCGGGCAAGTATGAGCGCATGGCGGGCGCAGATGCGATCAATCCCGCACGCAGCGTGATGTCCGGCGCGCTGGGCGCGCAGTCGGAAGTCAATGCTGGCGCATTGCGGCGGACGCTGGATCTGTTTGGACCAGATAGCGTCGAGCCGGTGGGACCCGTACTTGTGGAGAATCTGACGACCATGGGGGCGACGCGCGCTGGACTGGAAGCGCTGATGAGCGAAGCATCGCGGCCGGATCTGGCGCCGTTGCTAGCGAAGCTCGACGCGTCCATTGTCGAGATCGGCGTCCGGGCCGGCAAGTGCAAAGGCATCCCTGACGCGGTGCTCAGGGATAAGACCTCCGGCAAGCTGTGCGACGCGGTAGCTGCAGGAAAGAAGGTCATGCTGGAATGCGCGGGCAAGGTCGGCGCAAGGGAGCTTCTGCGTGGAATCGCGCAGTCGGTTCTTCCCCGGTCCATCAGAGAGGCCATTCAGGAACGGCTTTCCTCCTCCGCGGACAAGTTCGTCGGACCGATTTCAGCTGAACGTCTCATGGAAGTGCTTCAGGCTCAGGGCGTTGACAAGCTGGAACAGCGCATCGTGGATAACCTTGAGAACGGCGGCGCGGAGTCGTGGAACGCCGCGATCCTGAATGTACTGAAGACCGCGGAGTGCGTCATTCAGGGCGAACTAGGCGGCGCAGAGAATGCGCCACCCGCGTCGAAGTTGCCGCATGATGCGCCCAAGTGGGTGCGCGATGAGACCGCCAAGGGCTCGCCGATTCTTTACAACGTTGTCAGTAATGACGGGAGTGCAACCTCGCACTGTGCCCGAGGCTGCGGTATGCAGCTGGAGCATATTCGCAATCTCATGAACGATGCTCGTGAGGATGCTTACGAACGGGGCAGGCTTACGGAGATCGTGCGCTTCCAGGAGCATCACATTGATCGGCTGGAGCGCGAGCTGCAGGCTGAGCGGGAGCGCAATGGACCGGGAGAAGTCCGCGCCAGGAAGTTGCAGAACGAGCGTCTGAACAACGCGTCGGTGGGTACGGGCCCGTTGGACGAGGAGCTGGATTCGATTCCCGCCCTTGACGCGGGGAGGTACCAGGCAAATCGCAGGGGCGCCGGCGTTGACCAGACTGATAACTCAGAACATCCCCCCCAAGGGCGAGAGCATCTGAGCAATGCGTCGAACAACGCCTTGCCTCCTGACTTTGATCTCGGCCCGATCAACCCCAACGACAGGGCCTGGGCACTCTTGCAGAATCACACCGGCGGGACCGACGAGATTGATCGCTCCGGTCAGCAACGGCAGGACCAGCTCCACAACCCGGCGAACGGTGTCATACCGCCAGACGGTAGCCTTGACCGGACGCCGGATCAGGACAATGGTGGCGCGCTCGTGCGGCGGCAGCTGGGCGGCGATGATCAGACAGACCGTTCCGACAGCCGGCCACTGCACGACTTGCTGCAGCGCGGAGCTAACGGCGTAGTGGCGCCGGGTGACGACCTGGGGGATGTTCCGCCCTTGAAAGATGCGCCCGACCGCGCCAGTCTTCAATCTGACGGGACGGACCATGCCGACAGCTCGAGCCGACATGCTCATCAGCAGCGACTGGGCGGTGGTCAGGTGTTGGCACCGCATCAGTCAGAGCGCTTCGACTCCGGCGGCGCAGCACCGTTAGATGGCGCCGCAGTGTTGGGTGAGTTCGAAAGGTATCTGCAGGCGCTTGGAAGAGAGCAGACCCCGCGTCCGCGCGATCCGCTGCAGCCGATTGGTCCCCGCAGGATGGTCCAGTACGGAAATGGGGAGCCAAGCATCCTGGCTAGCGACTTCGCGGAATACCGAGATCGGCGCGCACTGGCGTCCAGCGATTCGTTCACCCCATTCAGCACCGGCAGGGTCGGGACGCCTGTGGACGCGGAGAAGCCTGAGTTGATCAAGCTTATCGACAAGCATGGACCCGGCAATCTCTCCCCGAAGCACGTGTTGGAGCACTACAAGCGGCGGCCTGCGAAGGCAACGTCGGTTGCCATCAGGAGCCCGGACACCACGCTCGACCTTGCATTCGCTTCAATGAGGAAAAAGAGAATGGAAGCATTGTATTCCGCAAGTACCCCGACAGCTCGCGCAATGCCGCCACGGACGCTTTCAGCTCAGCCGGAGTCCAGTCCGGCGGCGCGGTCCGATCTGATGGGAGCCAGTGCGAGTTTGCGCTCGCTCTCCAATACGATGACGTCGGGCGACGTCCGCAGCCCAACGCGCGCCGAGATCCTCGCCGATTCCCGCTCTCCCAGGGGTGAGCTGCAGCGCCAGGCGGGTGTTGACCAAGGGCTGCAGTTTGCCCGTAGCACATCGCGCCTTGGAAGCGGCGTTGCACAGATCGTCAAGAACTCGGATCCGCAGCCGCAGAGCGACGTGTTCGCTGGAAGAGCGCTGAGCTCGTCCAATCTCGCGCCGACACCTCGCAACGAAGAACTGCAGCAACCCGGTGCGTTCGTCAAGGCAGAGAAGGACGGAACGGCGCCTGTGCCGCGGTCGGCGCACATGGTCGCGCTTGAGCAGGCTGTCCAGATGCTTCGTCTTCGAAGGTCTGCGGAACTCGTGAAGACTGCCGATGACGTGTCGTCTGACACCTATTCCGTCGCTCCGTTTGAGCGAGGTGTCTCGGAGGAAAGCCAGGATTCCGGTAACGGGTCACCCGCACGACTGAACGAAGGTGATTGGGGAACCCCTGTCAAGCGGGTGGGCGACGTCGAACCGGCGCATATGCAAAAGTACCCGCGCATGCGGGACCTTGATCTGTCGTTCGCGGAGAATCACCACGTCGAGGTAAGTGATGCGTCGCTCGACGGGCCAGAGGAGAAGGTTGTACATGTAGAGCACCACGAGCATGTCGTCCATGCAAAGAGGCAGGGCACCATTGACCAAGCGCCTGTGACCCTGTGGTCGACCCAGCCGTCTCTCACCGCAGCGCTGAGGGCTCCGCCGTCTGTCCATATCTCAAAGTCGGCTGACAGCATGGACGCCCTCATCCAGGAGCTGACGGAATCGTTCCAGAAACGCGCGGCAGCGCAGGCCGCGACGTGACCACGGCACTGACCCTGCAGGACCTGCGAAAACTTGCGGCCGCCCATCTTGGGCGGCCTCTGGAAGAGATCGGGTCGCAGCAGCGGCTGGTGGAAGACCTGCAGGTGGATTCGCTGGAAATGCATGCGCTGCTGATCCAGATCGAAGAGGCATGCGGACGGCTTCCGGATCCGGAACTGATGGAGCAGGTGGTCACTCTCGCCGACCTGCACCTTGCCATCATGGATCCGGAAGCCCTGCAGTGAAGACGCTGCCTGCGGCGTGGGTGGTGGCGCTGGCCGCCGCCACCGCGCCGGCCAGCGCCGCGCCGTTCTACGCCAGCCTGGACCGCCATGGCCAGCTGCAGATCAGCGCTGCCCCCAGCGAGGGGGCCAAGGCGTTCGACCCACACCGGCCGTACCGGCCCTCTACCGTCGTACCCAAGGCATCACTCGCACCCCGCGCCGCCCCACGCGCGGCATCGCGCTGGAACGCCATGATCGAGCAGGTGGCCGCCGAGCACGGCGTGGAGGCTCGCCTGCTGCACGCCATCATCAGCGTTGAATCCGCCTATGACCCGAAGGCGCGCTCGCATGCGGGCGCGCTCGGCCTGATGCAGGTGATTCCGGCCACCGGCAAACGGTTCGGTGCCGACGACCTGTTCGACCCTTTGCAGAACCTGCGCGCTGGTACCGCCTATCTGGTGTGGCTCAAGCGCCGCTTCGGTGGCGACCTGGAGCTGATGCTGGCCGCCTACAACGCAGGCGAAGGCGCAGTGCAGCGCCATGGCAACCGCATTCCGCCGTTCAAGGAAACGCGCCAGTACGTCACGCGGGTCACCGCGCTGTACCGCGCCGGGCTGCATTGATCACCTGCTGATCGCCGCCGCTGCAGCGGCACCGTGCATGCCGTACTACAAGAAAATGCAGTGCGCGGACATTGAAACTTCTTTCATGGTTGGGTTTCAGGGTAACTGTCAGTCTGCGCGTCGTCGCCGCAATGCCCTCTTGCATCGCGCATTCGCCCCTGATTTCTACCCGGACGCCCATGCTCTCCGCCCACAAGTTGAAACTGCTTTCCGGCCAGCTCGATGGCGTGGAATTTACCCTGTCGCCCGGCGACACCGTGTTCCATGTCGGTTCGGCGCGCAGCCTGCACGAGAACCAGCTGGGCGCCACCCTGGCCAACGCCGACAACGTGTTCTACATCCCCGGCGATCTGGCACCGGCGTCGTTCCGGATCCAGGTGGCCGACCAGGGCGTACGACTGGAAGTCCGCGCCGAAGGCGATGAACACTGGTCGCCGCAGGAACTGCCGCTCAATGCGGTGGTGCATGTCGCCGGCCTTGCGCTGGCGGTGCGGGCGGAAGGTGAGGCGTGGTCGTCGGCGGTGCTTGACCACCGGCTTCCGGTGGTTGTGGACGAGGGCAGCGCGCCGCACGCCACGCCGCGGCCAACACGTGCAGCCGGTCTGCGCGGCTGGGCCGTCGCGGCGGCCGTCGTTGCGGTTGTCGCGACCGGTGGCTGGTGGAGCTACGACCGGCAGCGCCCGGCCGCCCAGGTGCGTACGCTGGAAACGGCCCTTGCCAGGTCCCCCTACACCTACACCGTGGTGCACGACGAAGAAGGGCGCCTGTATGCGTTCGGCGACAGCGCCGAGGCGGTGGCCTGGGGCCAGCGCGCCAGCCAGCGCGCCGGTCGCCTGCATGACCAGTACCGCGAGCGGCACGCCGAGGCGGCGCGCATCGGCGCGGTGCTGGACAGTGCCGGCGTGCCGTATGCGGTGATCCGCCTGCGCACGCCGCAGGAGCCGGAAGTGGTGATCACCGCCCTCGGCCTGGATGACGCCGGGCGCCGCCGCCAGGTGCAGGCACTGCTGGCCCCGCAGATGCCGTATGCCACCCGCATCGACGTGCGTTCGGTGGGCGACGCGCAGCTGGTGGAGATCGCCCGTGCCGAGCTGCGCGCGCGCGGCATCAGTACCCGCGCCGGCGCACAGGCCGGGCGCGCGAGCGTGTCCAACGATGTGTTCCTGGACGACGCCTCGCTGCATGCCATGGCGCGCTACCGCGACGACTTCGTGCAGCAGTGGGGCGAGCGCCGCGTGCGCATCAGCATTCGATTGTGGGACGACCTGCTAAAGGGGCGTTCCTACCAGTATTCCCAGGACCAGCTGCTCTCCGTGGGCGAGGGTCGCTGGGATTTTTCGACGGCTGGCAGCCGTTGATCCCTTTCCTTTTCCTGGAGTAAATGCAATGACAGATGCCCACAAGTTTGAGGCTTCCAAGTACACGCCCGATTTCAAGGAGTGGGGCTGGCTCGGCGATCACAGCGATCGATTCGACCATGGCGTCACGACGTTGAAGGAGCAACTTGACGAGGCCTTCAAGGCCCTTGCCGGCGATGGCGAGGAGGGGGGCGTCGAGGGTGATCCGACCAACCCGGCCTTCCTGGCCAAGTACCAGACCGCGTTGTCCGGCTACACGACCTACCGCACCCTGCAGTCGAATTCGGCCAAGAGCCTGTCGGACATGCAGAAGCAGAACGCCCGCAACCTGGGTTGATGACACACCGGCACCGGTGGCCATGCCGCCGGTGCCGGCACCCCACGCGGGCAGGTCCCGCAGGAGATTTCCCCCGTGCTAGTAACCCAGATCGCAACCGACATCGACGCCAGCGGTGTCGCGGAGGGCAGCGCCGTAACGCTGTCCGATCGCATGAGCCAGGCCCTGGCCCGGACCTACGTCGGCGCAGGCGAGGACCTGGCGGCGATCCAGGCCGCCAGCAACAACCCGGCCACCGCATCCAGTCCGGCGGCGCTGCTGGAACTGCAGCTGAGCCTGGCCGACTACACCAAGCGCATGATCGTGGCCGCCGGCCTGGCCAACCACGCCAACAAGACCGTGGAGACGTTGCTCAAGTCATGAACATGCCGCTTATCGTGGCGGCGCTGCGCCGCTTGAGCGGCCGGCGCCTGCTGCTGCCCGTGCTTGCGCTCCTGCTGCTGGCCGGCTGCGCGCGCAAGCCGCTGCTGGAGGGCCTGGACGAGCGCCAGGCCAACGAGGTCATCGCCGTACTGCTTCGCCACAATATCGATGCCGACAAGCTCAACGTGGGCAAGGGTGGTTTCCAGGTGAACGTTTCGCCACGCGACCTGCCCGAAGCCATCGAGCTCATGCAGCGCAACGACCTGCCGTCGGCCCCGCGCAGCCAGGTGGCCGCGTCGTTCCCGGCCGACAGCCTGGTCAGTACGCCGCTGGGCGAACGTGCCCGGCTGATCTCCGCGGTGGAACAGCGGCTGGAGGAATCGCTGCAGCTGCTCGACGGCGTGCACTCCACCCGCGTGCATCTGAACTACGACGCCAACCTGGGCACCGAAGGGCGTCGCGCCGAACGCCGCCGCATGCACGTGGCGGCGGTGGTCGCGCACCATCCCGGGATCGACGAGGAGGTGCTGCTGCAGTCGGTGAAGCGCTTCCTGCGCAATACCTTCGACGGTATCGAGTACGACAACGTGTCGGTGATCCTGACCGAGGTGGAAGGCCCGCGCACGCTGGCGGTGACCGCCGGCACCGATCGCAGCCTGCCCCTGGGCTGGATGGTGGCTTGTGGCGGCATTGCCGTGCTTCTGCTGTTGGGCGGGTGGGTGCTGGTGCGCCTGGTGCCTGCCGTGGGCAGCAGGATGCGTGGCCTGTGGCAGCGGCTGTCGGTGCAGCGTGGCAACAACCCCGCCGGGGGCCGCTGGCGTGGCGCATGAGGCCCTGCACATCGCGTACGCGCCCGCGGCGTATTACCGTCCCTGGCAGGCGGTGTATGCCGGCGCCACCGCCGGTCAGCAGCGTTGGTTGAACACCGCGCTGTTGCGCCAGCGACGCCTGCCGGTGCCGGCGTCGCTGCAGGCGCCGGACGATCCGCTGGCGCGCCGCCTGATCGGGCTGTGGCCGCGGCTGCCGCAGGTCGCCACGCTGATGGGCGCCGCCCGGCTGCGCGACTGGGTGCCGGCACAGCGCGGCTGCGCGGCCTTGCCTGCCACCGTGCAGGCATTCATGCGTGCCGGTTACGGCGACGACCGACCCGTCATGCTGCCTGCCATGCCTGCTGCCAGCCTCGCCGACACCCTGCTGCGCTGGGGCGGCGCTGAACTGCAGCCGCTCGGCCTGCTGCTGCCGGCATGGCTGTCGACGCGGCTGTGCCTGCCGTTCCTGCCGATGCGGGCGGAAAACGAGTGTCCGCCAGACAGCGGGCACGTCGACATGGATCTCTTCTGGAATGCGGTGACCTATGCTGAAAAGCTTTCCTGAGCACGCGCTGTCCCATGCACAGGGCGGGGTGATCGCACCCAGCGCGCTGGGCCATGCGGCGCGCGCGCACCAGCTGGAATCCGCCGCGCGGCGTCGCGCGGCCCACGTGCTGGGAAATGTTCCCTCCCAGGTGGATGCTGCCGTGGCGCAGGCGCGCATGGACGGTTTCGAGCAGGGCTACGCCGATGCGATCAGCGAAGCGGTGCCGCTTCTGGCCGCTGCGCTGGGCGACGTACAGGCACTGCGTGCGGCGGTGCTGGGGCAGCTGCGCGAGGTGATTGGCGCCAGCCTGGCCGCCGAAGGCGTAGATGCGGCCCTGGTGGTCCGGCGCTGCGAGCAGCTGCTCGGGTCGGGTTCCAGCGACCTGGTGCTGCATGTGCCGGATCGAACCCCCGCGCTGGCTGATGCGGTGCGCGCAGCCTTGGCGCAGATGTCGACCCCGCCCGCGCTGCAGCTCATGCCCACGCGCTCGGCTTTGCCGATGCTCAAGGCCGGCCCGCTGCTGTTTGAACTGGACCCGGTCACTGCCATCGCGGCGGCCGTGGAAGCCAGCGTGGATGCCGCTGCACTGGAAACGGCCGCGCGTCAGCGCGCCGGTGCGTATGCCGCCGGGATCGATGCCCGGCTCAAACGGTTGCCGTTCCCCGTAGACCTTGCTGGAGTGGAAAAATGATGCTGGAAAAACTGGGGGCCGTTGCGCCCGCTGCCTCCTTGACCCCGGCCGGACAGTCGCAGGCGCTGCTGCAGCGCATGCAGACGGCCTTGGAGGAGTCGCCGACCAAGCCGCCGCCGGACCCTTTCGCGCACCTTACGCCGGAAGAGCGGAAGGCCATCACCGATGAAATGATCAAGAACCAGTGGACCACCGATTTCATGCTGGCCATGATCATGGGCGATGAGGAAAAGCTCGGTCCGAAACCCGACGAAGATTGAGCAGGACGGCGGGCCGCATTGCGGCCCGCTTCCGTTTCAGGGGGTCGGCGCCGGCACGGCGGCGGGCGCGGCGATCCAGCGATCGATCTTCGCTTCCAGGATATCCAGCGGCATCGATCCATCGCGCAGCACTTCGGCGTGGAAGCGCTTCGGGTCGAAGCTGGCGCCCTGGGTGCGCTGGGCCTTGTCGCGCAGCTCGATCATCTTCAGTTCGCCCAGGCCGTTGGCCAGGGTCTGGCCGGGCAGGGCCATGAAGCGTTCTACTTCCGCGGTCGCATCCGCGGCCGGCATGTCCGCGGTCTTGACCAGGTAATCCACCGCCTGCTTCTTGCTCCATCCTTGAGCATGCACGCCGGTGTCGGCGACCATGCGTGCGCTGCGGGTCAGGGCGCCTTGCAGATAGCCGATGCGCTCGTACGGGTCTTGGTAAACGCCAAGGGCATCGCCCAGCGATTCGGCATACAGCCCCCAGCCTTCCACGAAGGCGACGTCACCGCCCAGGCGGCGGAAACGCGGCAGCTTGTCCAGTTCCTGCTGCAGGCCCAGCTGCACGTGGTGGCCGGGAATGCCTTCATGCAGGAACTGCGCCGGTGCCGACCAGCGCCGGCGGCTGGGCAGGGCGCTGGTGTTCACGGAGAGCACGCCCGGTCGCATGCCATCGGGCAGCGGTGGCTGGTAGCTCACCGCGGCCGCGCTGGCGGCCCGGTCGGCCTCCACCGCGCGGATTTCCAGCGGTGCCTTGGGCAGGGTGCCCAGCAGCGTCGGCAGACGCGCGCCCACCTGCTGCTGCAGCTGCTTGTAGCGGGCCAGCAGCGCGTCCGGGCTGGCGTACTGGAAGTCCTTGTCGGTGCGCATGGTGCGCAGCAGCTTCTGCTGCGAGCCGCGGATGCGGTTTTCCTTCATCACCGCCGCGATCTGTTCCTGCAGCTGTGCCACGCGCTGTTCGCCCTGCGCGTGGATCTGCTGCGGGGTCAGCGTGCTGGCGGTGCTCTGCACGATGTTCTGGCTGTACCAGGCGAGGCCATTGGGCAGCGCGGACAGCCCGTCGCTGCTGCGCGTGGCGGGCAGGTATTCGGTGGCGATGAAACCGCGCAGGGCGCGGTAGGCCGGCATCAGCCGGTACTCGATCATGCGCTTGTATTCGGCGGTGATGCGGGTCTTGTCGGCCGCGGAGAAGTCGTCGGGCATGTTGCGCACCGGCGCCCAGAAGATGCTTTCCTCGGCGGTCGGCTTGATCACCGCATCCAGCTGCGGCAACACCTTTTCCATCAGGTCGCGCGGCTGCACCACGCCGGCCCGCATGCCGTCGCGCATGTTGGCGATGGCCTGTTCGAACAGCGGCGGAATGCCCAGCGAGCGTCGCGACCAGGCGTCGTAATCCTGCACGCTGTTGAACGGCTGCGCGCCGGACCCGGAGCCGAGGATGGCCATGATGCTGCCCAGGTTGTAGTACTGGCTAACCGGCAGCATCCAGCCGGGATACTTCTCATTGGCCAGCGACATGCGCGCGTCGCGCACGAAGATCTGGTAGCTCAGCAGGTCCTGGCCGGTAAGGCCGTCGGGCCCGATCTTTTCGACCTTGCCCAGCCACTCTTCGGTGAAGTCGTGCGATTGCTGGCGGTAAGCGGCCGAGAGGATGTTGGGCAGCTGGTCGTTGTGGCGGCTGTCGCCCTGGAAGGTGGCCTGCAGCGGATTGAGCCGCATCGAGGCATCCCAGTACTCATCGTAGATGCGTTCAAGCTGGGCGGCCTTGCTCTGCTGGCGCACCAGCGGCTGGCGGGCCGGCGCGGCGGCGGGCCTTGCCCGGGGTTTGGCTTTGGGTTTGGCCTGGCGCGTCTGCGCGGCTGCCGGGCGGCTGGCCTTCTTCTTGGCGGCCTCGGCTGGCGCGGCGGCGCTGAAGACCAGCAGCGACGCAATGGCAAGCGCCAAGGCACGAGCGGGATAGGGCATGAAACGCTTCCGTAAATCCTATACAGACCCGGGAGCTTGCCTGATTCATCCGGGCGCGACCAGCGCCAACGCCCCGGTCAGGCGACCCACGTACAGCGTAGATACACGCCACGCGTGTCCACGCCATCCAACCCGAAGCCGATAGCTAGGCCTCAGGCCCCCATTCAGCGCTCACCAGCACGGGTAAACGGCACCGTCTCCGGCGCCACGGCGCCCCCGGAGATGATGAAACTCATGGCCTGGTCCACCGTCCAGTCGGTCGGGGTGAGCAGTTCCACCGGCACGATTTCCAGGTAGCCGGAGGTCGGGTTCGGCGTGGTCGGCACATACACCGCCGCCAGTTCACGGCCGGTGCCCTGTTCACGGATCACCCGGGTCACCAGGCCCACCGCCTTCATGTCCCGGTGCGGGAAGTCGATCAGCACCACGCGCTGGGTGGTGCCCGGCTCGGTCTGCAGCATGTCCAGCAGCTTCTTGGCGCTCTCATAGATGATGCTGGCCAGCGGAATGCGCTTGATCACCGCGCCGAACCAGCGCAGCAGGCGCTGTCCGATCACCCGACGGCTGAGCACGCCGACGCTGAGGATCACCAGCAGGGTGGCGAGCAGCCCGATCACGTTCTGCATCCACTCGACCTTGACCCAGCCCAGGTAGTGCGGGAACGAAGCGGCGATCTGCGCCGACAACGGCACCACCACCGGGCTGCTGATGCCCGAGAGCAGCACGAACACGAACTTGATGACCACCCAGGTCAGCCAGATCGGCAGCAGGGTGAGCAGGCCGGTCAGGAACAGGCGCTGCAGGGAGGGGCGCGGAACAAGGTGGGGGGCTTCGGGCGACATCCTCGCATTGTAGCGGGGCGGCGGCCCGGGTGAGGCGCCTTTCCGCGCTGCCGGAACATCCATGGCGGGAACGCTGCGTCGCCACCTGCCATGCGTGTCCTGTGTGCATCCCACACACTGCCTGGGACACGCGTGGCGTGTCGCTACGTGCGTGCCTTCGGCTTCAGGCGCAGGTAGACCTGCTTGCGTACCCGGGCGATCACCTCGCCCTTCGCGTCCACGATGTCGTTGCTGAACCAGTGCAGGTATTTGCCGCCGTCGGCGGTGGCGGCCCGCAGCTGGTCCAGCAACGCCTCATCCAGCCGGAATTCGGCACTGACCGTGCCCCGGCCGGGTTTCAGGAACTCGATCTCGCCGGCCCGATCCCACACGTAGTAGTCCCGCCCAAGGTTCTGCATCACCGTCAGCATCCAGAACGGATCGGTCATCGCAAACAGGCTGCCGCCGAAATGCGTACCCACATAGTTGCGGTTCCACGGCCGCATGCGCAGCTCGACGCGGACGAACCGATAGTCGGCACTGACCTCGGTGACATGGATCCCGGTAAACAGGAACGGCGGCCACAGGTTGAGTCCGAGGCGGAACAGGCTGGCTTTCATCGGCGGCGGTTGCGCAGGGGAGGTGGCGCGAGTCTAACATTCGCAGGCGTATGGACGTCACGACAGGCAGGACGTGGCGTTACGCGCCTTCGTCCATTGCGTAGCCGTCGCGGCCGGACGCCTTCGAGCGCTGGAGCGAGGCGTCGGCGCCTTCGAAGTAGTGGCGTGGTTCGGTGGTGGCGGTGGGGATGTGGGTGTACAGGCCAACGCTCAGCGTGATCTGTTCTTGGGCCGCCGCGCCATCGGCAAGGGACATCTGCCGTACCGCCGCGATGAGGTCCTGGATCACCTGGACCGCGCCTTCGGCGGTGGTGTCGGGCAACACCAGTGCGAACTCGTCGCCGCCGAAACGTGCCGCCATGTCGCGTGGGCGCCGGGCGTGGGCGCGGATCTCGGCGGCGATCCGGCGCAGCACGGCGTCGCCGGCCGGCTGGCCGTGGCGGGCGTTGTGCTGTTTGAAGTGGTCGACGTCGATCAGCGCAAGCGTCAACGGGCGACCGCTGCGGCGGGCCGCGTCGTGTTCCTGCTGCAGGGTCTGCTCGAAGTGCAGGCGGTTGCCCAGGCCGGTCAGCGCATCGCTGTTGGCCTGGCGGCGCCAGACGTTGAAGCGCCACAGCAGCCACGCGCAGATCATGGCCAGCATGCAGGCCAGTGCAGCGGCGGGGGCGAACCACACATACCCGGCCCGCAGCAGCACGAAGCTGGCCAACAGGGTCAGGGGCAGGGCGACCATCGCGCTTGCCAGCGCGCGCCGCCGGCTCAGTGCCAGTGCACACAGTGCTACCAGCAGGCCGCTCAACAGGGCCTGCAGCGGCAGCCCGGGCACGTTGATGGCCTTGCCGGCGAGCAGCATCGACGCCACGTTGGCCTGGAATTCGGTGCCGCTCATCCAGCGCTCGCGCGTGGCCGGGGTGCGCAGGCGCGGGGCGATGCTGCTGGCGGTCATGCCCACCAGCACCAGGCGGTCGCGCAGCAGGGCCGGGGCGATGTCGCCATTGAGCACGTCCGCGTACGACACCTGCTGGACGTTGTCGGGCGCGCCGGCGAAGCGTACGCGTACGTAGTGGTTGCGATGCCACTGGTAGGGCGAGGTCGGCGCGGGGTTGGCGTCGCGCTGGCCCGGCAGCGGGCCGCGCATGTTGGCCAGCGCCAGTCCCAGTGCGGGCCAATGCGGCGAGCCGATCCCGGCGCTGAGGTACAGGCCGCGCGCGACGCCGTCGGCGTCCACTTCGATGTCGCTGTGGCCCAGCGTGGACGCATTGGCGGCGATCATCGGGATCGGCAGCCGTTCTTCGGCCATGTGCGGCCCGCTGGACGGCGTGGCCAGCACCGGCAGCACCACCTGGCCATTGCGACGGATGGCGGCCGCCAGCTCTGCATCCTGTGCGCTGTCCTGGCGGTCCGGTTCGGACAACACCAGGTCCAGCGCCACGCGACGACTGCCGGCGGCGGTCAGCCGGTCGAGCAGCCGGGCATGGGTGGAGCGCGGCCAGGGCCACTGCCCCAGTTGCTGCACGCTGGCGTCATCGATCGCCACCACCAGCAGGTTAGGGTCAGCGGGATACTCCCAGCCGCCCACGAACGTGTCGTAGATCGCCTCGTCCAGTTTCCAGAACCACTGGCCCCCGCTCGCCACGGCCGCCAGAACGCCCACCAGCACCGCAAGCACGATGCGCCGGGGCCAGGAGAGCGCAAGCGGCCTCACGGCAGCAGGAGCAGCAACAGGCGCAACCGGCCGGGCGGCGGGTCGGGCAGGGTGGGCGGGGCGTCGTCTGTGTCGCTGGCGAACACGGGCATCTCCGGCTGGTCGGCGCGCACCACTTCTACCCGGTACGGGGTGGCTTGCGCTACTGCTTTCCACGCAATCCGCGCCGGAAGGGGGCAGAGCCAGTGTTTCCGGCACCCGCGAAGGGGCTCAGCCGTGCGCCGCCGCCTGGAACTTGACCGCCATTGACCTATTGCCCGGCGCCGGCGCCGGCGCCGGGATGCTGGACGCCAGCGCCGCTCAGAACAGCAGGGCCGACATCGAACGCCGGAAGCGTCCGACCAGTGCGGCGTCGTCGATCACCTTGAATGCATCGATCAGCAGCTTGCGCGGCAGCCCGTCGTTGTAGGCAGCGTCCTTCTGCAGCATGGCCAGGAACTGTTCCAGCGCGGCTTCGTCGTTGCCGCCCAGCAGCAGCTGCACGCCGCGCAGGTGGCGCGCCTCCAGGTCGCCGGCATCGGCCGCGATACGCGCGTCCAGGTGTTCCGGCGCCGGGGCGTCCTGCAGCGCCTTGGCGAAATCCAACCGCGCCCGGGCGCGTACCGCGCGGTCGTCGGTGGACAGGTTGGCCGGCAGCGCTTCGATCAGCGCGCTGGCTTCATCGGTGCCGCCGGTGTGCAGCAGGGCCAACGCCAGGTCGAGCTTCAGTTCGTCCTTGTCCGGTTCGGCCGCGATGCTGGCGCGCAGTACGTCCACCTGTGCCTGCGGGTCCAGCGCGGCCGGCACCTCGGCGGGGGCCTCGGCCGCTTCGGCAGGCAGCACCCCGTGCTGGGTCAGGAATTCACGCAGCTGGCCTTCCGGCAGCGCGCCGGGGAAGCCATCGACGATCTGGCCGCCCTTGACCAGGAACACGGTCGGCACCGAACGGATCTGGAAGGCCGCGGCGATCTGCTGTTCCTTGTCCACGTCGACCTTGGCCAGCACGAAGGCACCGTTGTACTCGTCGGCCAGCTTCTCCAGCATCGGGCCCAGGGTCTTGCAGGGCTCGCACCATGTGGCCCAGAAATCGACCAGCACCGGGGTCTGCAGCGACGTCTGCAGGACCTGCGCTTCGAAGGTTTCGGTAGTGGCGTCAAAGACGTGGGACAGTTCGCTCATGGTCGGGATCAACGATTTAATGATGTACCCAGTGTATGGTGCCGCCCATATTGAGAAGCAACCCCAATCACGGGCGCGCGCGGCGGAGAACGGCCACATGAAGACCCTGCAACGCTTCGATCCCCTGTGGGGCGCCCTGGCGGCGGTGCTGTTCCTGGCGTCGGTGCTGGGCTTCGGCGCGGTGTTGCCCGGTTACCTGCCGCTGGGCCATCCGGTGGCGTTGCTGGGCGCCACCGGGGTGCCGCATGCACTGGCCTTCGACCTGCTGGGCTTCGTGCTGCCGGGCCTGCTGGCCGCGCTGGTGGCGGTGCGCCTGCTGGTGCGGGTGCCGGTCACCGCGCCGTGGACGCTGCGGGTGGGCGGGCAGATGCTGGTGCTGTCCGGCCTGGCCTTCGCCGCCATGGGCATCCTGCCGCTGGACCCGACCGACATCGAAAGCCCGGCCAGCCAGTTCCACGCCAGCGCATGGATGGTCTGGGTGCTGGCCTTCGTGCCGGGCGCGCTGATGTCCGGCTTCGGCGCGCGCCGTCTTCCCGGCTGGGGGCGATTGGCGGCGCTGCACGTGGCCGCGGGGCTGGCGGTGCTGGTGGGGGCGTTCGTGCTGCAGGCCGTGATGCCGGCGCCGGTCGCCCAGCGCGTGGCCTTTGTGTCCTGGGCGGCGTGGCTGGCCGCCGTGCTGCCGGTGGCAGGCCTGGTCCGGCAGGGATGAGCTGACGGGTTTGGCCGCAATCGACGCGGTCATGCGCGCTGGCGCAGGCCTGCATGGAATGTCGTTCCTGCCAATTCCCTGATATATCAACGGGATGGGGCTGCACGCGCGGGGCTGCCGTGGCGACGATTGGAGCCGTTTGCCGCACTGCGGTACGCTGTGCCGCTTTGCCGCCGCAACTGTGTTTTCCATGACCAGCGTCGAACCCAACGTATACGATCCGCAGCAGGTTGAATCGGCCGCCCAGAAGTTCTGGGACGCCACCCGTGCCTTCGAAGTGACCGAGTCTTCGGACAAGCCGAAGTACTACTGCCTTTCGATGCTTCCGTACCCGTCGGGCGCGCTGCACATGGGCCATGTGCGCAACTACACCATTGGCGATGTGATCAGCCGCTACAAGCGGATGACCGGGCACAACGTGCTGCAGCCGATGGGCTGGGACGCGTTCGGCCTGCCGGCGGAAAACGCGGCGATCAAGAACAAGACCGCCCCGGCCAAGTGGACCTACGCCAACATCGAGCACATGCGTGGCCAGTTCAAGGCCATGGGCTATGCCATCGACTGGTCGCGTGAGTTCGCCACCTGCACGCCCGAGTACTACGTGCACGAGCAGCGCATGTTCACCCGCCTGATGCGCAAGGGCCTGGCCTACCGCCGCAACGCGGTGGTGAACTGGGACCCGATCGACCAGACCGTGCTGGCCAACGAGCAGGTCATCGACGGCCGTGGCTGGCGCTCCGGTGCGCTGGTGGAGAAGCGCGAGATCCCGCAGTGGTTCCTGCGCATCACCGATTACGCCCAGGAACTGCTGGACGGCCTGGATGAACTGCCGGGCTGGCCGGAATCGGTCAAGACCATGCAGCGCAACTGGATCGGCCGCTCCGAAGGGCTGGAGATCCAGTTCGACGTGCGCGATGCCGACGGCAGCGCGCTGGATTCGGTACGCGTGTTCACCACCCGCCCGGACACGGTGATGGGCGTGACCTTCGTGTCGATCGCCGGCGAGCATCCGCTGGCCCTGCATGCGGCGAAGTCGAACCCGGCGCTGGCCGCGCTGCTGGCCGAGATGAAACAGGGCGGCGTGTCCGAGGCTGAACTGGAAACCCAGGAAAAGCGCGGCATGGACACCGGCCTGCGCGCGGTGCACCCGGTCACCGGCGCCCAGGTGCCGGTGTGGGTGGCCAACTTCGTGCTGATGGGCTACGGCACCGGCGCGGTGATGGCCGTTCCCGGGCATGACCAGCGCGACTTCGAATTCGCCAACAAGTACGACCTGCCGATCCGCCAGGTGATCGCGCTGAAGTCGCCGCGCAAGGACGAAACCGCCTACGACCCGCGCAACTGGCAGGACTGGTACGGCGACAAGACCCGCGAGACCGAACTGGTCAACTCCGACGAGTTCGACGGCCTGGACTTCCAGGGCGCCTTCGAGGCGCTGGCCGAACGCTTCGAGCGCAAGGCCCAGGGCCAGCGCCGGGTCAACTACCGCCTGCGCGACTGGGGCGTGAGCCGCCAGCGCTACTGGGGCTGCCCGATCCCGGTGATCTACTGCGCCAAGTGCGGCGCGCTGCCGGTGCCGGAAGAACAGCTGCCGGTGGTGTTGCCGGAAAACGTCAACTTCGTCGGCACCGGCTCGCCGATCAAGTCCGACCCGGAATGGCGCAAGACCACCTGCCCGGAATGCGGCGGTGCGGCCGAGCGTGAAACCGACACCTTCGACACCTTCATGGAGTCGAGCTGGTACTACGCGCGCTACACCTCGCCGGGTGCCCGCGACGCGGTGGACAAGCGCGGCAACTACTGGCTGCCGGTGGACCAGTACATCGGCGGCATCGAGCACGCCATCCTGCACCTGATGTACTTCCGTTTCTTCCACAAGCTGCTGCGCGACGCGCGCATGGTGGACAGCAACGAGCCGGCGCAGAACCTGCTGTGCCAGGGCATGGTGATCGCCGATACCTACTTCCGCCAGAATCCGGACGGTTCCAAGGACTGGATCAACCCGGCCGACGTGGACGTGCAGCGCGACGAGCGCGGCCGCATCACCGGCGCGGTGCTGATCGCCGACGGCCAGCCGGTGGAGATCGGCGGCACCGAGAAGATGTCCAAGTCGAAGAACAACGGCGTGGACCCGCAGGCCATGGTCAGCCGCTACGGCGCCGACACCGTGCGCCTGTTCTCGATGTTCGCCGCGCCGCCGGAACAGTCGCTGGAATGGAATGAAGCCGGCGTGGACGGCATGGCGCGCTTCCTGCGCCGCTTGTGGGCGCAGGTGCAGAAGCACGCCGCTGAAGGTGCCGCTCCGGCGCTGGACCCGGCCACGCTTACCACCGAACAGAAGGCGCTGCGCCGCAAGACCCACGAAACCATCGGCAAGGTCGGTGACGACTACGGCCGCCGGCACAGCTTCAACACCGCCATCGCCGCGGTCATGGAGCTGATGAACGCGCTGGCCAAGTTCGATGACGCATCCGACCAGGGCCGTGCGGTCCGCCAGGAAGCGCTGCAGGCCACCGTGCTGCTGCTCAACCCGATCACCCCGCATGCCAGCCATGCGCTGTGGCAGGTGCTGGGGCATGGCGAAACGCTGCTGGAAGACCAGCCGTTCCCGCAGGCCGACAGCACCGCGCTGGTCCGCGATGCGCTGACCCTGGCCGTGCAGGTCAACGGCAAGCTGCGTGGCACCATCGAGGTGGCGGCCGACGCTCCGCGCGAGCAGATCGAAGCGCTGGGCCTGGCCGAGCCGAATGCGGCGAAGTTCCTGGAAGGGTTGAGCGTGCGCAAGGTGATCATCGTGCCCGGGAAGATCGTCAACATCGTGGCCGGTTGATCGGGCGGGCTCTGCGTCGTCGGCGCCAGCGGGGCAGGGCCCCGCTCTACGTGTCGGCGCGGCAGGGCCCCGCTCTACGTGCTGCGTTCACGTGGGTTCGGGCATCGTACCGTCACCATTTTTCTGTTGCCGGGTCCGCCCGGCTCATCCAGACTGTGAACATGACCCGATTCCTGCTTGCCTTCGTTCTCACCGCTACCCTCGCCGGGTGTGGCTTCCACCTGCGCAACAAGCTGATGCTGCCGGCCGACACCGCTGCGGTGAAGGTGGTATCCACCGCCCCGTACAGCGAACTGGCCAAGCTGCTGCGTCGCGGCCTGATGGCATCGGGCGCGACCATTGCCGATGCCGACAGCAAGGAACCGGCCGCACAGCTGCAGGTGTTGTCCGAGCGCTGGGGTGACCTGCCCATCGCCATCGACGCACAGGGCCGTGCCCAGGAATTCAGCCTGCGCTACGCGGTGATCTTCGTGTTCCGCCGCGAAGACGGCAGCGACCTGGTGCCGCAGCAGGTGATCGAGCTGTCGCGCGACTACGTGTCGCCGCCCAGCGACGCCACCGGCACCACCACCGAGCGCGAGATCCTGGCCGATGAACTGCGCCGCGAAATGTCGGCCTCGATCCTGCGCCGCATCGACAGCGTGGTCCGCGCCGAAATCGAGCGCGGTCGCCTGAACCCGCCGGCCGCCGAACCTGCCGCGACCCCGCCGGCAGCGCCGCTCCCGGCCACGCCGCCGCAGGGCGGCTGACCGGTCCGCGCACGGACCGGCCGCACGATGGAACTGCGCCCCGAACAACTCGCCAGCCAGCCGGCCAGCCAGGCGCTGGTGCCGGTGTACCTGATCGCCGGGCCGGAAACCCTGCGCGTGCTCGAAGCGGCCGATGCGGTTCGCGCCAAGGCCCGCGCCGAGGGCATCAGCGAGCGAGAAGTGTTCGACGCCGACGGGCGCGACTTCGACTGGAACCAGCTCGACGCCACCTTCAACGCGCCCAGCCTGTTCAGCGCGCGTCGGCTGGTGGAGCTGCGCCTGCCGACCGGAAAGCCGGGCAAGGAGGGCGCGGAAGTGATCAGCCAGTTCTGCGCCAACCCCGCGCCGGACGTCGTCCTGCTGATCACCTGCAACGAATGGAGCAAGGCCCACCAGGGCAAGTGGGCCGACGCGGTCAGCCGCGTTGGTGTGCTCTCGGTGGCGTGGGCGATCAAGCCGCACGAACTGCCCGATTGGATCGAGCGCCGCCTGCGCCAGCAGGGCCTGCGCGCCGACCCGGCGGCCGTGCAGCGGTTGGCCGAGCGGGTCGAAGGCAACCTGCTGGCCGCCGCGCAGGAAATCGACAAGCTCGCGCTGCTGGCCAGTGGCCAGAGCCTGGACGTGGACACCATGGAATCGCTGGTGGCCGACGCCGCCCGCTACGACGTGTTCCGGCTGCTGGAGGCGACTTTCTCCGGGCAGCCGACTGCGGTGCTGCGCATGTTGGCCGGCCTGCGCGCCGAAGGCGAAGCGGTGGCCGCGCTGATGCCGATGGTGATCCGTGAAATGCTGGCCACCGCCGCGTTGGCCCGGGTGCAGGCCCGGGGCGGCAACCTGGCCGCGGAAATGAAGAGCCGTGGCATCTGGGAATCGCGGCAGGCGCCGTTCAAGCGCGCGCTGCAGCGCCATCCCGAGGCCAAGCGCTGGGAGCGCTTCGTGGCCGAAGCCGGGCTGGTCGACCGCATGGCCAAGGGACGCGCCGACGGCGATCCCTGGCTGGGCCTGGAGCGGCTGCTGGTGGCAGTGGCGGAAGCACGCGCGGTACGCCTGCTGGCCCGTGCCTGAGCCCGATGGGCCTGCGCATCCATTACGGCGGCACCTTCGACCCGGTGCATCGGGGCCACCTGGCCATCGCGCGTGCGGCACGCGACCAGCTGCAGGTGGCGGTGCGCCTGCTGCCGGCCGCGGACCCGCCGCACCGCCCGGCCCCCGGAGCCCCGGCCAGCCAACGCGCCGAGATGCTGGGGCTGGCCATCGAGGATGACGCCGGCCTGATCCTGGACCTGCGCGAACTGGAACGCGCCCGGCGCCAGCCGCAGACCCCGTCCTACACGGTCGATACCCTGCGTGAGCTGCGTGCCGAGCTCGGTGCGCGCCAACCGCTGGCCTGGCTGGTGGGGGCTGACAGCCTGCTGGGGCTGCCTGGCTGGCACGAATGGGAGGCGCTGTTCGAGCTGGCCCACTTCATCGTCGCCGACCGCCCCGGCAGCCCGCTGCAGCAGCGCCTGCCCGCGCCGCTGCAGCAGGCCCTGCAGGGCCGCTGGGCCCGGCACGAACGTGAGTTGTTCGCCGCGCCCGCGGGCCGCCTGCTGCACCTGCAGGCGCCGCTGCGCAGCGAATCGGCGTCCGAGGTGCGTGAGCGCATCGCCCATGGTGGTGACTGGCGGGCACTGGTGCCGGAACGGGTGGCCGACTACATCACCGACCACCGCCTGTACGGGGCCCGCGCGCCGTGAACACGTTCAGGTTGCGTCGGCCGTATAATCGTCGCCACATTTATCGAGTCTCCCTGCTTTGAGCGACCAAGCCCAGCCCCAGACCATCAAGGTCACCATGCCGAACCCGGCGCCGTCCACCCAGCAGCTGCTGGAGTGCGTGCGCAAGGCCACCGAAGAACTGAAGGCCAAGGAAGTGGTCGAGATCGACGTGATCGGCAAGTCCAGCGTCACCGATTTCATGGTGATCGCCTCGGGCACCTCCAGCCGCCACGTCAAGTCGATTGCCGACGAAGTGGTGAAGTTCGCCAAGAACCTGGGCGTGATGCCGCTGGGCGTGGAAGGCGAGCGCGAAGCCGAGTGGGTGCTGGTCGACCTGGGCGACGTGCTGGTGCACGTGATGCTGCCGCGCGTGCGTGAGTTCTACGCGCTGGAGCGCCTGTGGACGGTCGGCGACCAGCCGCCGAGCCTGCTCGACGAGGGCGACGACGAAGACGACTACGCCGCGCGCTGAGCGTTGCGCACGTGGTGACGACGACGGCGCCCGATGGCGCCGTTGTCATTTGAAGGAGCACGACGATGAAAGCCAAGCTGATCGCCACCGGCGAGCGCGCGCCCAGCTGGGTCGCGCAGGGCTTTGCCGAGTACCAGAAGCGGCTGTCGCACTGGTTGCCGTTCGAGCTGGTGGAAATCGAGCCCGGCCTGCGTGGCAAGGGGCGCGACGCGCGCCGCGCGACCGACGACGAGGGCAAGCGGGTGATCGCGGCGCTGCCCAAGAATGCCTACGTGGTGGCGCTGGATGTGCCCGGCCGCCAGCTCAGTTCCGAACAGCTGGCCCAGCGCCTGGAGCACTGGCGCGGGCAGGGCAGGGACCTGGCGTTCCTGATCGGCGGGCCGGAAGGGCACTCAAGCGAAGTGTCCGCGCTGGCCGACGAAAAATGGTCGATCGGCCCGCTGACCCTGCCGCACATGCTGGTGCGGCTGGTGGTGGCCGAGCAGCTGTACCGCGCCGCGGCGATGCTGGCCAACCACCCGTACCACCGCGCGTGAGGAAAAACGGCGCGGATGGGTTACAAGCCGCGAAAAACTGGTTACAATGCGCACCCCGCCCGAATAGCTCAGCCGGTTAGAGCACTTGACTGTTAATCAGGGGGTCGTTGGTTCGAGTCCAACTTCGGGCGCCAGGTTTTGAAAAGCCTCACAGCAATGTGAGGCTTTTTTTTTGCGCGCGTGCCTGGCCGGGTCGCGCAGCCACGCAGGGCGTGGCTCTACGTTGGGTGGTCTCGATACGCGCGTGCCTGGGCGGGTCGCGCAGCCACGCAGGGCGTGGCTTTACGCTGGCTCGTCCGATTCGCCGTAGAGCGACGCCCTGCGTCGCTGAGCGTGGTGCACGATGGATGCAGGAAGCCCGGGCAATGCCCGGGCTTCGTCGTTCCCGAGGCTGGGCAACGCGCTGTTGCCAAGGATGCCCAAACCGACAATCGGTTTAGGAACCATTGCATGGAACTTTGCGCCTGCGGCCGTCGATCCTGTCCGCCTGGCCCCAATGCCAGGTTGCGTCTGGCAGCGATTGTTGCCATTCCTTGGACAAGGAGATCTTGGATGAAATTGCTCACGTCACTTCTGTTTTGCTGTGTGACTGCGCTGTTCAGTCCCAGCGCGGCCGCAGATCAGATCATCAACTGCGATGGCTGTACACCTCAGGAAATGTTCGACGCCGGGTCAAGGGTTATTACGCGTCAGCAATGGAACAAGCCACACCCATCCGTCTACGTCACCAACGTGCCAGCCGGTTCTGCAATTCGTCTCGCCTATGCGAACAACATTGATCAGAATTTTGATTGGGAACACGACCTGTTCGAAGCTTGGGCCGTCCACCTCCCTGTTGATCCCACGATCATTCAGTTCGTTGCAAACGTCAGTTCGATAGTTGGAAACCTGAACGTCTATATCCCGTCCAGCTCGGCGGCAGCAGCCAGCGCTTCCCCAACTGGTCGAGAGCTCGCCTCTGCCTCGAACGATGATTACCCTGATTCCGCGTACGACGTCATGAGCAGTTCGGCGCAAGAACAGAAGGTGGCTAATTGGCTGGCCTCTGGTTGGACCGGGACCCGTCAGATTGTTATTAATGCGATGAATCAGGTCCTGCCGGTCCAGGGTTTCTATCCCGTCCAGTTGACATGGGTCATAACAGTCAATTTTTTTGACGGTACGAAAGCCAAGTACTCTTGGGATGCTGCGACCGATAACTTCAAGCGGATACCCAAGACAGCGCGCGACGTAAATGGAAATCTAATTCCTGAGACCAAGGCGGATGTGGCCGCGGGTGGTTATCAGGAATATTTGTTCAGCTCGGGAGGAGGTGGCGCAGGGGTGGTTGAATTTCTTGATCGCCTGACTCGGTTGGGCGTCCCCATCTCGTGGAGTGAAGGCACCGGAACGAGAATGAGGATAGCGTGCGTAGACGCCGGAGGTTATGCGGTCTGCGAGATCATGCAGTACTAGTCAAGCACCGCAGGGGCAGCTGGCGGCCCCTGCGGTACATATTTGGAGCCTCATGAACAAGAAAATTGTGGCATATGTCGTGGTAGGCGGGATCGTTGCTTTGATCATTGGAGCGTTCTTTCAAGCGCCGTCTGAGGTTACGGTTTCGCACTTGGATGCGGGATCGAAGGAGGCGCGCCCGCTCCAAGAGCAGGCTCGGCGCCCCCAGGGTTCCACGCATGCAACCCCACTGCCGGAAGTCGGCGCTCCTCTGCAGCTGATTGAAGCCGATCTCGCGAGGCGGGCTTCGGAGGGTGATGGCGGAGCCGCTTGCCGCTTGGCATTGGAATATCAACGGTGTGCATTGACAGAGCAGCGCGTCGAGAACGTCGATCGGATGATGGCTGGCTCAGAGCCTGGTGAGGTGCCGCATCGCGCCGCACTTCCTCTGGATCCAAACGGATTTTATGTCGACGTCTCCCACTGCGCAGGAGTGGTTACGCCGCCGGCTACTGAGATTGCCGCGCTGTGGAGGAGTGCAGCTGCCAACGGAAATTCCGCTGCGATGACGAACTATGCAGTCGGCAATGCCTTCAGTGTCAACAACATCCTTGATTCCATCGATGAACTCAAGACATATAAGGAGAGTGCGGAAGCAATGGCCCACCAGGCGGCCATGGCTGGAGACGGGGGCGCGCTCCTGAGCCTGGCAGGCGCCTATAGTCCCGAAAATCAGGTGGGTCTGCGTTCGTTCCTGGCCCAGGCGGTACGCATGGATCTGACCAAAGCGCTTGCCCTCTACAAGACCGCCTATCTGGGCCTGAACGACGATGGCGCCCAAGAGCAGATGGCGGTGTTCATTGATGAAAGGATTGCTGCGCTTTCGAAGCGCGCCTCTGCTGCTCAGGTTTCCCAAGCTGACGCGGCCGCGCGGCAGCTCGCCGGTGAAATTGGCAGTTTGCGGTACCCGTCGTCGCGCAGCATTGCGTATCTCCGCCTTGGCCGAACTGTAGAGCCCAAGGTGACCGATTGCGGTGGCTAACTGGCGGTTATGGCAAGATCAATCCACCCTGTGCCTGCCGATCAGGCAGTCTGGATCAAAGGACAAAGATATGTGGCGCGACCTTCTCAAGCTCTTCGTGTTTCTGGCTGCTTTGACGGGCGTGGTGGTGCTGGGCTGGGGACTTCCCTTCTTCGGCCACTATCACAACGGCATGCCCGGCGGCCTGCAAGCGCTGATGATGCTATTTGCCCTGGTGGCGCTGGTGATGGTTCCGTTTTCCACCCGGGCTTTTGCCAGGCTGTTCCTGGGCAGAGGCAAACGTCCTGACCCACGTGGATAGCACCAGGCTGTCATCGCGCGATCTTCAGTATTACGAAGTCGGTGATGTATAAAGCAAAAAAGCCCGGGCGATGCCCGGGCTTTTCTTGTTGCGCCACCGATCAGTTGAAGGTGTACTTCGCGCCGACGGTGAAGTAACGGCCGATCGCGCCGCTGAAGTGCAGCGGGTTGTAGTTCACGCCGCCGTAGGTGGTCGGGTCGAGCGGGGCGGTGCGGTCGAACACGTTCTGCACCGAGGCGCTCAGCTCGAAGGCGTCGGTGATGTTGTAGCGACCGGACAGGTCGAACGTGGTGAACGAGGAGATCTTCTCCACCGGCGTGCCGTCCCAGTAGAACGCCAGGTAGTCGCCACCGCGGCTGTCCTTGTTCTCCAGGCTGCTGATGTAGTTGACCACGCCGCTGACGCTCCACGCGTCCTGCTTCCAGGTGGTGCCGAAGTTGACGCGGTCTTCCGGCGTGCCGATGCAGTTGGTCACGTCGCAGTTGCCGTGTGTGCCCACGTAATCCACCGTGCTGTCGCCTTCGGTGCGCTCGAACTTGAGCACGTGGCTCCACTGCAGGTCCATTTCCAGCTGGCCCGGACCGATGTCGAAGGTCTGGCGGATATCGGTGTCGATACCGCGGACCCGCGACGAGTTGGCATTCACGTAGGCGGTGTTGACCGCCAGGATCGAGCCGGTGCCGGGAATGCCGTTGATAAGGTTGCTGTCGCGCAGCACCTGGCCCGCCGCAATCGCGTCGGCGGTGCTGCCCTGGGCGATTTCGTTGGTGCGCTTGATTTCCCACGCGTCCACGGTCAACGAGGTGGTGGCCGTGGGCTGCAGCACGATGCCGAGCGAGTAGCTCTTGGACTCTTCCGGTTCCAGGTCCGGATTGGGGCTGGTGATGATGGCCACCTGCCGCGCACTGCAGTTGGTGGTCACATCCGCAGGCGGGCTGGCCGCGCAACGCACGGGATCGACCGCGTTGGAGAACGCGGCCAGGCCGCCGTCGCCGTTCTCGGCCGGGTTGGGGGCGCGGAAGCCTTCCGCATAGGTGGCACGCAGTGCCATCCAGTCCACCGGCGTCCACTTCACGCCCAGCTTCGGCGTGGCCTTGCCGTCACCGCTTTCGTACTTGTCGTAACGGACCGCGCCGGACAGTTCCAGCTGCTCCAGCACTGGTGCGGACAGTTCCACATAGCCGGCATACACGTTCTGGGTGCCGTCATAGGCCGAGTAGCCCAGGCCGATGATGTCGCCGGCGTCGGTGTAGGTCTGCGGGGTCAGGCTGTTGCTGGTCTTGCGCCACTCAGTACCGATCGCCAGGCCGAGCGGGCCGCCCGGCAGGTCCGCCAGGCTGCGTGACACGGTGAAATCGAACATGTCCAGGCTGGACTTGGCGTTGGCCTGGATGAGCGGGGAGATGTAGTCGTACAGCGCCTGCGAGTTCTGCCCGGCGTTGTCGCCGATGCGCCACACGCCGCCTGCGCAGGCCGGGTCGCCCAGGGCGCACTGCACGGCGCTGTAGCGCAGGAAGCCGGTGCGCTTGTTGACCAGGTTGGTGCTGGAATGCAGGTAGGCGGTGTCGTAGTCCCAATCGCCCCAGCTGCCCTTGGTACCGACCAGGAAGCGGGTGAACTCATTGGTGTTGGTGGTCACGCGCGGGCCGACGTCCCAGGCCGAATAGCGCAGGCGCGAGGCCTGGCCGGGAATCGGGTTGTCCGGATGGGTCGGCCCGAGTACGACGGCGCCCGGTCCACTGTTGGCGTTGACCGGACCGCCCGGGTAACCCCAGCCGCCGGAGACGCCGGACGGGGTGTTGCTGAACACCGTTTCCTTCTTGGAGTAGCCGATTTCGGTGTAGATCTCGCCGCCTTCGCCATAGGCGAAGCTGGCGCGGCCGAACACGTTGACGTATTCCTCCTTCGGGCTCAGGTCGCGGTAGAGCTGGGCCGGGTTCCACAGGCAGCCGTCTTCGGCAATCGACGCGGCGGTCTGGCCCGGAATGGTGGTAAGGCCTTCGCAGCCGGGCAGCGGAACGAGGAACGCGGGATTGGCCGTGGTCACGTTGCGGTCGTCGAACACCGAGCCGTTCGGGCCGGCGCCGCCGCTGGTGCCGCCGTTGAGGAAGGCGCCGCCCAGGAACTGCGAATCCTGCGCCGTGATGCCCCACTGGCGCAGGTCGCCGGTGCCGATCCAGTCGCGGTTCTTGCGGTCGCTGATCTTGATCGCATCGGTCTTGCCGACGTCCAGGCTGAAGAAGGCATTCCAGCCGTCTTCGGCGATGTCGCCGGTGCCGGCGGTCAGGGTCGCCTTCTTCGCATCGCCGTCGCCGTCGCCGGACACGCCGTACGAACCGCGCAGGATCGCGCCCTGGAAGTCGCTGCGCAGGATGATGTTGACCACGCCGGCGATGGCGTCGGAACCATAGATCGCCGATGCGCCGTCCTTCAGCACTTCCACGCGTTCGACCGCATCCAGCGGAATGGTGCTGAGGTCGGTGAACACCTTCTGACCGTCATCGGCCAAGCCATACGTCGCCATGCGGCGACCGTTCAACAGCACCAGCGTGGAGCCGGCGCCCAGGCCGCGCAGCGAGATGCCGGCGCCGCCACCGGCAAAGCCGTTGCCGAAGGTCTTGGGAATGGAGCCGGCGCCGTCGGAGGTCAGCGTCTGCAGGTACTCGGCCACGGTGGTCTTGCCGCTGCGGTCGATGTCCTGCCGCGTCACCACCTGCACGGGGGACGGGGTCTCGGTGTTGGTGCGGGGAATGTTCGACCCGGTGACCGTGATGCGGTCCAGGTTGGTGGCGGGGTCCTGGGCCATGGCCGAGGACGAAGCGAACGCACCGGCGAGCAGCAGCACGCTGCCGGTCAATGCGGAGGAAACGGAGTGGGCCAGCGTATTGCGACGGCAGGTGCGGCGGGGTTGAGTCGGGTATTTCACAGTTTCTCTCCTTACTGGAACCCTGGAACTGGGACTGGGCGCCGTCAATAAGTTGACGCGTCCAGCCAATCTAGGTTTCCTTCGGGTGATAAAGCTGTGAAAAAATGCTTAATTCGGGACGATTAGTGACGCACGTCAAGATCGGGTGGGGAGCGCGCGGCTCCCCACCCCGGTAGTTACTCCGGCAGCGAGAAACTTACTGGAACCAGCCCGACCGCGGGCACTGCGCGACCGTCCACCTGGGCGGGCACGAAGCGCCAGTGGCGCAGCACCTGCTGCCGCGCGGCATTGTCCAGCACCCGGGAGCCGCTGCTGCGTTCGATGGACACGGCGGCCGGCTTGCCGTCGGCGTCGACCTGCACCCGCAGCGTCACCGTGCCCTGCTCACCGGCACGGAGGGCGGCAATCGGGTAACCCGGCGGCGGCGCCGTCCGGTACTGCAGTTGCACACCGTCGCCCGAGGCCGCCGGCGCCGGTTCGGCCGGCGCGAGGGTCGGCGTCTGGACGTCGCTGGCAGGCAGGGGCGGCACCGCCAGCACGTCGTCCGCGCTGGCGGTGGGCGGCGGCAGCGGCGCCACGCGCGGTTGGGTGGTCGGCGCACGCACCGGCACCGGTTCCTGCGGCACGATCGGCGGGGGTGGCGCGGGTTGCGGCACCGGCGGGGATATCAGGTTCACCACCGTCCGCTCGCGCGGCAGCGGGGCGGCCATGTACGCGGCAGGAATGAGCAACAACATCAGTGCGAGCAGGTGCAGGGCCATCGCCGTGCTCCAGCCAAGCACGCGCGGGACGTCGATCTGCAGCGGGACCATCGGGGGATGCGTACGGACCATGCTCCACTCTCCTTGCCAGATGTGCGTGCGGGAACATCAACGTGCAGGGGCCGGGGCCCCGCAATGGCAGCAATACCGCAGCCCGGCGCGGGCTGGAAGTCAGGGGTGGCGTGGGTGTTTGGCTGCCGGTCAGGAAAACAGCGGACCAACGGTCCGCTGCTACCGGGCGCGCTTACCGGCCCAGGTCGAAGACCACGTCCAGGTTGACCGACACGGTCGATTCACCCGGTGACACCGGTGTGGAGACATCGGCCGCCATCGGCGCCGCTGCGGCCCGCATCATCACCGGGCGGAAGTTGCCGCCACCGCTCTCGGAAATGCTGACGATCCGGCGCACGCGCAGGCCCAGCGACTTGGCATAGGTTTCGGCGCGGGCCTGGGCCTTCTTCAGCGCGGCGAGGCGTGCTTCGTCGTACACCGGCTCGGGCTGGTCGATCTCGAACTGCGGGCCGTTGATCTGGTTGGCGCCCTGTGCGGCCAGGGCATCAAGGACCTTGCCCAGCCTGGCGATGTCGCGCACCTTCAGGCTGACCGTGTTGCTGGCCTGGTAGCCGGTGATCTTCGGCGCTTCGTTCTCGGCATAGCGGTACTGCGGGCTGAGGTTGACCCCGCTGGTCTGCACGTCGCGCTCGGCGATGCCGGCGGCCTTGATCGCGGCCAGCACCTTGACCATCTGCTCGGCGTTCTGGCGCATGGCGGTGTTGCCGTCAGTCGCCTGGGTGACCACGCCGGCCGACAGCGTGGCCACGTCGGGCACGCGCCGGGCTTCGGCGTTGGCCGAAATGTTGAGCAGGGTGCCGTCGGCGGGCACGGCGATGGCAGGTTGGGACTGGGCGTGGGCGGTCATCGAGGTTCCCAGGGCAAGCGACAGGGCGAGGAGCAGCGGGGACAGGGGGTTGCGGCGCATGTGCATCTCCTTGTGAAGGCGTTGAGGTTGGTGTCGGTGCGATGAACGTCTGGTGAGAAGGGGTGGGGTTGCGAGCGATTGGGTGCTGTTGCTCGCGATTCAGACAGGGCGCGCAGGTTATGCTTCCGCGATGCTTTATCTTGCCTCCCGTTCGCCCCGACGAACCGAATTGCTGGCGCGCCTGGATCGACCCTTCCATGCGCTCGACCTTGACGTGCCCGAAGTACGGGCCGACGGGGAAGCCGCCTTGGACTACGTGCAGCGCGTGGCCGTGGACAAGGCCCGCGCCGGATTGGCCCGGGTGCTGGGCGAGGACCCGCAGGCGTGGGTGCTGGGCGCCGACACCGAAGTGGTGCTGGACGGGGAGGTGTTCGGCAAGCCGGTCGATGCCGCCAACGCCAGCGCGATGCTGCGCCGGCTGTCCGGTCGCACCCACCAGGTGATCACCGTGGTGGCGCTGGTCGCCGCGGGGCAGGAGCAGGTGGCCACGGTGGCGTCGGAGGTTGGCTTCATCGCACTGGACGAGGCGGCCATCGCCGCCTACGTCGCCACCGGCGAACCGATGGGCAAGGCCGGTGCCTATGCCATCCAGGGTGGAGCCGAACGCTACATCCACCACCTGGCGGGAAGTTATTCGGGCGTCATGGGATTGCCCCTGCAGCAGACCGAACAGTTGCTGCAGGCATTCGAATCGAAGGGAGTCGCCCGTGTCTGAAGAAATCCTGGTCAACGTCACCCCACGTGAAACCCGCGTGGCGGTCATCGAAAACGGCATGCTGCAGGAACTGCACATCGAACGCGGCTGGCGCCGCGGCGTGGTCGGCAACATCTACAAGGGCAAGGTGCAGCGGGTCATGCCCGGGATGCAGGCCGCCTTCGTCGAGGTCGGGCTGGAGCGTGCTGCCTTCCTGCACGCCAACGACGTGGTCCGCCCGGCCCCGGTGGCCAGCGCCGACACCGAAGGCACCACGCTGCCGCCCCCCTCGTCGGTGCCCATCGTGGAACTGCTGCGGGACGGACAGGACATCGTGGTGCAGGTGGTCAAGGATCCGATCGGCACCAAGGGCGCGCGCCTGACCACCCAGATCAGCATTCCCTCGCGCTACATGGTGCTGCTGCCGCAATCCAAGGTGGTCGGGGTGTCGGCGCGGATCGAGGACGAGGCCGAGCGCGCGCGCCTGAAGAGCCTGGTGACCGAACTCTCGGCCCAGCACGGCGGGTATGGCTACATCGTCCGCACCAACGCCGAAGGCCAGCCGGCCGAGGCGATCGCCGAAGACATCGCCTACCTGTCGCGGGTCTGGAACGTGGTCGAGCGCCGTGGCCGTGAAGCGGCCTCCTGCAGCGTGATCTATGAAGACCTGAGCCTGCCGCTGCGTTCGGTGCGCGACCTGATCCGCAAGGACGTGGACAAGGTGAAGGTGGATTCCAAGGAGACCTTCACCCAGCTGCAGGCCTTCGTGGCCAAGTACATGCCGGTGCTGGCCGAGAAGCTGGAGCTGTACAGCGGCGACCGCCCGATCTTCGACATGTTCGGGGTCGAGGATGAGATCGGCCGCGCGCTGGACAAGCAGGTGCCGCTCAAGTCCGGCGGTTACCTGGTGATCGACCAGACCGAGGCGATGACCACCATCGACGTCAACACCGGTTCGTTCCTGGGCCAGCGCAACCTGGAAGAGACGGTGTTCCGCACCAACCTGGAAGCGGCCCAGTCGGTGGCGCGCCAGCTGCGGCTGCGCAACCTGGGCGGGATCATCATCATCGACTTCATCGACATGGACGATGCCGAACACCGCCGCCAGGTGCTGCGCACGCTGGAGAAGGCGTTGGCGCGCGACCATGCCAAGACCACGGTGTACGAGTTCTCGCCGCTGGGGCTGGTCGAGATGACCCGCAAGCGCACCGTGGAAAGCCTGGAACGGCAGTTGTCCGAGCCCTGCCCGGAATGCAGCGGGCGCGGCTCGATCAAGACTACCGAAACGGTCACCTACGAGATTTTCCGCGAGATCACCCGGGCGGTGCGCCAGTTCGATGCCGCGCGGCTGCTGGTGATCGCCTCCTCCAAGGTGGTGGCGCGGATCACCGATGAAGAGTCGGCGGCGGTGGCCGAGCTGGAGGAATTCCTCGGCAAGTCGATCCGCTTCCAGGCCGACGAGCAGTACCTGCAGGAGCAGTTCGATGTCGTGCTGCTGTGACCTGGGCATGCCCGTGACCGGTCCTGCCGGCGCACCCGGGGACCGATGAGCGCGCCGCTGCGCCTGCGACTGCGAAGGATCCGCCGCCATGCCGTGTATGCCGTGGCGATCGTACTGGTGTGCGTGGCGCTGCTGGTCGGCAGCGTCAGCCAGCTGATGCCGCTGGCCGAACGCCACCCGGACAAGGTGGCCGGCTGGCTGAGCGCGCGCGCCGGGCAGCCGGTGGCGTTCGACCAGTTGCAGACGCGCTGGACCCGGCGCGGCCCGCTGCTGGCGCTCAAGGGCCTGCGCATCGGTGAAGGTGAGGGCCTGCGCATCGGCGAAGCCGAGGTCCTGGTGTCGCTGTATTCCGGCCTGTTGCCGGGGCATTCGCTGACCGAACTGCGCCTGCGCGGACTGGCGCTGGAGCTGCAGCGCGCCGAGGACGGGCGCTGGTCGGTGCGCGGCCTGCCACAGCCCAAGGCCGGCGGCGATCCGTTGGAAACGCTGCGCCGCCTGGGCGAGGTGCAGGTGATCGGTGGCCGGCTGCGGGTCGACGCGCCGTCGCTGAAGCTGCAGGCAGAGCTGCCGCGCATCGACCTGCGCCTGCGCGTGAACGGCGATCGCGTGTCGGTCGGCGCGCGCGCCTGGGCCGACCTGCAGGGCGCGCCGCTCACTGCGGTCCTCGATTTCGATCGCGGCACCGGCGATGGCCAGGCCTGGTTGGCGGCCGACCCGGCAGACTTCCGCGCGTGGTCTCCATTGCTGACCTTCGGCGGCGTCTCGCTGGTGCAGGGGACCGGCACCTTCAACACCTGGGTGGACCTGCGCGACCACCGCGTGGTCATGCTCACCAGCGACGCCGACCTGCAGCGTGTGCGGCTGCGCGGCGCGCGCCTGGCCGGCGGCCAGCCCCCGGCGGTCCAGTTCGACACGCTGCAGCTGCGCGCGCGCTGGCGCTGGGTGCAGGGCGGCTGGCGTGCCGACGCGCCGCGGCTGCGGATCGGCATGAACGGGCGCAATGAAACGCTGGATGGCCTGTTGGTCGCGGGCGGCCAGCATCAGGCGCTGGCCGGCGACAACATCGACGCCACGCCGCTGCTGGCCGTGCTCGGGTTGACCGACCGCATCGATGCGGGACTGCGTGGCTGGCTGCAGCAGGCCGCCCCCGAGCTGCGCATGCGCCGGGTGCGGGTGGCCGGCGAGCGCGATGGCCCACTGCGGTTCGAGGGCGAGCTGGAGCAGATCCGGTTCCGTCCCGCCGGCCACGCGCCCGGCCTCAGTGGCGTGGGCGGACGTTTCGAGGGCGACGCCAACGGCTTCCGGCTCGACCTGCAGCCCTCGCGGGTGATGCAGTTCGACTGGCCCAGCGGGTTCGGGGTGCGCCACGACGTGCGCCTGGCCGGCAGCATGGTCGGCTGGCGCGACGAAGGCGGTGGCTGGCGCGTCGGCACGCCGGCGCTGCGCGTGCAGGGCACCGACTATGCCGCCGACGTGCGTGGCACGGTGTGGTTCCAGGGCAACGGCACCCGCCCGTGGCTGCAGCTGGCGGCGAAGCTGGACGACGTGCCGATGACCGCGGCCAAGCGCTTCTGGATCCATTCGAAAATGAGCAAGGGTGCCACCGACTGGCTGGACGCCGCGCTGGTGGGCGGCCACGTGCGCGGTGGGATCGGCCTGGTCACCGGCGAGCTGGAAGACTGGCCGTTCGACCGCAACAACGGTCGCTTCGAAGCCAGTGGGCATATCGACGACGGCACCATCCGCTTCCAGCGCGACTGGCCGACCATGGACAAGGTCGATGGCGAGATCGCCTTCATCGGCCCGGGTTTTGAAATGCACGGGCGCGGCGACCTGGCCGGTGTGAAGGTCGACCACTTCGATGCCGGCATCGTCGATTTCGGCGCCACCCCGCTGTACGTGAAGGCCAACAGCCGCAGCGACGCGGGCGCGCTGCTGGCCATGCTCAAGCAGAGCCCGCTGCACAGGACCTACGCCGATTCGCTGGACAACCTGAGCGCCCAGGGGCCGGCCGCGGTCAGCTTCGATCTGCTGCAGCCGCTGCACCAGGGCCAGGGCGTCGGCCACCTGCAGGGCAGCGTCGAGCTGGACGGTGCGACGCTGTCCGACAAGCGCTTCGACCTGACCTTCGAGGCGATGCGCGGGCAGGCCCGGTACAGCCAGGATGGCTTCGGCGCCGACGCGCTGGCGGTGCGCCACCTGGGCCAGGACGGCCAGTTGAGCCTGCGCGCCGGCGGTTACGTGCGCGACCCGCAGCAGGCGTTCGAATCCGAACTCACCGCGGCGCTGGGCGCCGGCCTGCTGCTCGACCGCGCGCCGGAGCTGGCCTGGCTCAAGCCCTACATCGACGGCACGTCGCGCTGGACCATCGGCGTGACCCTGCCCAAGGTGGCCGCCGGCAGCAAGGCGCCGCCGCCGACGCTGCTGCGCCTGCACTCGGACCTGGTCGGCACCCGCCTGGACCTGCCGGCGCCGCTGGACAAGCCGGCCGGGACGCCGCTGGCCACCGCGGTCGCGGTGCAGCTGCCGATGGGGGCGGGGCGAGTGGACGTGGCGTTCGGCCAGCGCCTGGCCCTGGCGGCGCGCAGCCACAACAGCCAGACCGGCGTGCAGGTCACGCTCGGCAGCGACAAGGTCGACCGTGAACCGCCTGCCAGCGGGCTGGTGGTCAATGGCCGCAGCGGCTCGCTGGATGCATTGGACTGGATCGCGCTGGCGCGTTCGCCGGGCGGCACGCCCGACGCCGATCCGATGCCGCTGCGCCAGGTCGATGTGCAGGTCGGCCAGCTGCTGCTGGCCGGTGGCATGTTCCCGCAGACCCGCCTGCAGCTGCGGCCGTCCGCCACCGGCGTGGACGTGCGCCTGGACGGCCCGTCGCTGGCCGGCAGCCTGAGCGTGCCCAGCGCCGATGGCGCCGCCATCGTCGGCACGCTCGACCGCGTGCACTGGCAGTCGCCGCCGGCGCCGATCAAGGCTCCCGGCGACGGCGCGCCGATCGCGCTGCCCGCCGATGCCACGCTGCCGGCACGCGTACAGGCCAGTGCCAACGACACCAACCCGGCGAAGATTCCGCCGTTGTCGCTGGACGTGGCCGATCTGCAGTTCGGCAAGGCGCGGCTGGGGCAGGCGGTGCTGCGCACGCGGCCGTTCGGCAACGGCCTGAGCGTGGACCGGCTGCAGTTCCGTGCCCCCCGCCAGGCCATCGACATCCAGGGCCGCTGGCTGGGCATGGGCACTGCGGCCACTACCCATGTCGAGGTCAAGGTGGACAGCGAAGACCTGGGCGGGCTGATGCAGAACCTCGATTACGGTGGCCAGCTGCGCGGCGGCCAGGGCCAGATCACCCTCGACGCCGGCTGGGCGGGCGGGCCGTCCGACTTCCAGCTCGGCGCGCTGCAGGGGCGGATGCAGGTCCAGGCGCGCAACGGCCAGCTGCTGGAGCTGGAACCCGGCGCCGGTCGCGTGCTGGGCCTGCTCAGCGTGACCCAGCTGCCGCGGCGGTTGATGTTCGATTTCCGCGATTTCTTCTCCAAGGGCTTCGCCTTCAACCAGGTCGGCGGCACGCTGGACTTCGCCGATGGCATGGCGACCACCGACAAGGTGCTGATTGAAGGACCGGCCGCCAACATCAGCATCCGCGGCCGCACCGACCTGCGCCGCCAGCAGTTCGACCAGACCATCGACGTCAATCCGCGTGCGGGCAACCTGCTCACCGTGGTGGGCGCGGTGGCCGGTGGGCCGGTCGGCGCCGCGGTAGGCGCGGCGGCCAACGCCGTGCTGTCCAAGCCGTTGGGGCAGATCGGTGCCAAGACCTATCGCGTCACCGGCCCATGGGCCGAGCCCAAGGTCGACGTGATCGACCGCGACGAAGCGCCGCCCGCGGCCGCACCGGCCCCGGTGGTGCGTTGACGTTCCCCGCTTACCGCTCCATTTGCCGCGCCCGGCTTGCGAAGGCGGCCGGCGCCCATAGATCAGGATCATGACCGACAACGCACTCACTCTTGCCCACGACCGCCTGCTGCTGCCCGCCGGGCTCGACGCCGGCGGCCTGGAACGCACCTTCGGCACCCTGCTCGGACCGGGTATCGATTTCGGCGACCTCTACTTCCAGCATGCACGCCGCGAAAGCTGGAGCGTGGAAGACGGCATCGTCAAGGACGGCGCCCATTCCATCGAACAGGGCGTGGGCGTGCGCGCCATCGCCGGCGAGAAGACCGGCTTCTCCTATTCCGACGACATCCATGGCGACGCGCTGCTGGCGGCGGCGCAGTCGGCGCGCGCGATTTCCCGCGATGGCGGCGCGCAGCCGGCGCGTGCGCTGGTGCGCGGCAACGCGCGCGCGCTGTACCCGGCCGTGGACCCGATCGACGGCATGGGCAATGAAGCCAAGGTCGAGGTGCTCAAGCGCCTGGACCGCTACCTGCGCGCGGCCGACCCGCGCGTGCAGCAGGTGATGGTGAGCCTGTCCGGCGGCGTGGACACGGTGCTGATCGCGCGCAGCGACGGCGTGCTGGCCGGCGACATCCGCCCGCTGGTACGCCTGAACGTGCAGGTGATCGTCGAGCAGCAGGGCCGCCGCGAGTCCGGTTACGCCGGCGGTGGCGGGCGTTACAGCTATGCCGAACTGTTCGCCGATGGCCGCCCGGAGGCGTTCGCCCGCGAAGCGCTGCGCCAGGCGCTGGTGAACCTGGAGGCGATCCCGGCCCCGGCCGGGGTGATGACCGTGGTGCTGGGCCCGGGCTGGCCGGGCGTGCTGCTGCACGAAGCGGTGGGCCATGGCCTGGAAGGTGACTTCAACCGCAAGGGCACCAGCGTCTACGCCGGCCGCATCGGTGAGCGCGTGGCCGCGCCCGGCGTGACCATCGTCGACGACGGCACCCTCGACGGCCGCCGCGGCTCGCTCAACATCGACGACGAAGGCCACCCGACCCAGTGCACCACGCTGATCGAGGACGGCATCCTGGTCGGCTACATGCAGGATTCGCTCAACGCGCGCCTGATGGGCGTGGCCCCGACCGGCAACGGTCGCCGCGAGTCGTTCGCGCACATGACCATGCCGCGCATGACCAACACCTACATGCGCGCCGGCCAGCACGACCCGGAAGAAATGATCCGCTCGGTCAAGCGGGGCCTGTACGCGGTCAACTTCGGCGGCGGCCAGGTCGACATCACCAGTGGCAAGTACGTGTTCTCGGCCACCGAGGCCTACCTGATCGAAGACGGCAGGGTCACCGCGCCGGTGAAGGGCGCCACGCTGATCGGCAACGGCCCGGAAACCATGCAGAAGGTGCGCATGATCGGCAACGACCTGGCGCTGGATGAAGGCGTCGGCGTGTGCGGCAAGGACGGTCAGAGCGTACCGGTAGGCGTGGGCCAGCCGTCGCTGCTGATCGACGGCATCACCGTGGGCGGCACCCAGGCCTGATCGCCGGATGCATCCCTCCTGCCTGCCCGGTTCAGTCGTCGCTGGCCAGTTCGTCGTCGTCGGCGTCTGCGCCGGCGGCGGTGTCCAGGCCCAGCGCGGCCGGTACCAGCAGCCCGCGCAGCACCTGGTAGATTTCCCGGTACGCGCGCGGCGGCTTGTTCTTCGCGCGCTCGGCCTGCGCATTGCGGACCAGCGTGCGCAGCTGCTGGCGGTCGGCCTGCGGGAATTCCTCCAGCAGCGTGGCCAGCGCCTTGTCGCCGTCCTTGAGCAGGCGCTCGCGCCAGTCTTCGGCGCGGTGCAGCGCGGCCACTTCACGGCGCGAGGTCTCGCTGTTGGCGTCCAGCGCATCGCGGATCGCATCCAGCGTGGCGTCGTCCTCGCGGCGCATGTGCTTGGCCAGGAACGCCAGCTGGCGCTTGTGGGCGATATGCGCGGTGATCCGCTTGGCTTCGGCGATGTGCGGCAGCAGGTCTTCCGGCACCGGCACGCGGGCCAGCTGCGCCGGCGTCAGCGACACCAGCTTCTCGCCCAGGGCCAGCACGTCCAGCGCGTCGCGCC
>Ga0209257_1000391_pt1 | contig 87258 bp, 89 predicted proteins | sample AraplaCvi_mCL_r2_FD_184277 | JGI IMG/M metagenome (GOLD analysis project Ga0209257, IMG submission 184277) | Arabidopsis root microbial communities from North Carolina, USA - plate scrape MF_Cvi_mCL_r2 (SPAdes) (version 2) | ecosystem: Host-associated > Plants > Roots > Endosphere | place: USA...
CGGCTGCAACAGGCAGCGCGCCGGGCCAAGGTCGAGGTCATGTACACGACGATCGAGAGTTTGACCCTCGACGGCCGCGATCGCAGCCTGGACTACAAGATCACCGGCTTCCATGTGCCCAAGGGGTCCTGGGACGGCAAGGTTATCGACGAACTGGCGCCCGCGGGCGACGAGATCTGGCTGCCGAAGACCTCGAGCAGCGTCTTCGTCTCGACCCATATCGACTACACCCTGAGGAACCTCGGCGTGAAGCAGTTGATCCTCTCCGGCATCGTCACCGATCAATGCGTCGAAAGCGCGATCCGCGATGCCTGCGATCTCGGCTATCTGGTGACCCAGGTGACCGATGCCTGCGCCACCTATACCCAGGAGCGCCACGACTTCTCGCTGCGGGCGATCAAAGGTTATTGCCGCCAGCGCACCACCGACCAGGTGATCGCCGAGCTCGCGTGAAGGAAGCGATCAGAATGTGAGCTCGCCGTCGGGCAGCGGCGCAAGCAGCGCGTCGATATCCGCCGCGCTCACCGCGGCGAGGGTGGGCGGGTTCCAACGCGGGTTTCGATCCTTGTCCACGAAGATCGCGCGCACGCCTTCGGCGAAGTCGGGACCGGCGACGATCCGGACCGCCATGCGATAGTCGTCCTGGAGGACGCGCGCGATGTCCTGGCCGCGGCCATCGACCATGCGGCGCCAGGTGGCGCGCAGGCTGGTGGGCGAGGCGTGATGCAGCACGGCGCGCGCTTCGGCGATCCAGTCGGCGGTTTCAGCGGCTTGATCGACGGCCGCGACCACGGCGTCGAGATCATCGCCGCCAAAGAGCCGGTCGATCTCCGCCTGGCGCGCGGCGAGTGCGCCGGTTCCGGGATCGGCCGCATGCGCCGCGATGACGGCATCGACCGCGGCATGGTCGAGTTTCGGTGCCGCCACGAGCGCGGCGCTCAGCGCGTCGAAGGCCGCCGTCGGAACATGGTGCGTGACAAGCCCGGCGGCGATCGCATCCGTGAGGCCGATATGCTGGCCGGTCAGCGCGAGGTAGCGGCCGGTCGCCCCGGGGCAGCGACTGAGGAACCAGGCGCCGCCGACGTCGGGAAAGAGGCCGAGCACGGTTTCCGGCATGGCCATGCGCAAGCTCTCGCCGGCGACGCGGTGCGAGCCATGCACCGAAAGGCCTAGCCCGCCGCCCATCGCGACGCCGTTCAGCAGGGCGATGAACGGCTTCTTGAAGGTGTTGATCCGGTGGTTGACGCGATATTCGGTCGCGAAGAACTCGCGGCCAAGTGCCTCGCGCGCCGCGGGATCCGGCAGGATGCCGATCGCGCGCACGTCGCCCCCGGAGCAGAAGGCGCGCTCGCTGCTGCTTCTGATCAGCACTGCCTGCACCGCCGGGTCGTCCGCCCAGCCGTCGAGCACGGTTTCCAGCGCCTGGACCATCGCGAAGCTCAGCGCATTGAGCGCCTTCGGCCGGTCGAGGGTGATCACGCCCAGCCGGCCCTGGATCGCCGCGACAATTTCGGTGGTCGTCGGTGCAGCCGTCATATGACTCGCTTCCTCCATTCTGACGGGAAACGTCATATACGGTAGAGCCGCGTTTGTCGTGGGTCGGCGCGCGAACGGAGAAGAGAGCGCCGGGGCGGCCGTTGCGCCCCGGCGTCGGGTCTTCAGGCGACCTTGGCTTCCGCTTTTTCGGCGGGGGCCGAGCTGCGGATCAGGTGGTCGAAGGCGGCAAGCGCTGCCTTCGAGCCTTCGCCCATGGCGATGACGATCTGCTTGTAGGGGACCGTCGTGCAGTCGCCGGCGGCGAACACGCCCTTGACCGAGGTCTGGCCGCGATCGTCCACCAGGATCTCGCCGCGCGGCGAAAGCTCCACCGTGCCCTTCAGCCATTCGGTGTTGGGCAGCAAGCCGATCTGCACGAAGATGCCTTCCAGTGCGATGCGGTGCGAAGCGCCGCCGTTGCGATCCTCATAGGTGAGGCCGGTCACCTTCTGGCCATCGCCGATCACTTCCGTGGTCTTGGCGGAGGTGATGACGTCTACATTCGCGAGACTGCGAAGCTTGCGCTGCAGCACGTTGTCGGCCCGGAGCTTCGAATCGAACTCGATCAAGGTGACGTGCGAGACGATGCCGGCGAGGTCGATCGCCGCCTCGACGCCGGAATTGCCGCCGCCGATCACCGCCACGCGCTTGCCCTTGAACAACGGGCCGTCGCAATGCGGGCAATAGGCGACGCCCTTGTTGCGATAGGTGTCCTCGCCCGGCACCCCCATCTGCCGCCAGCGGGCGCCGGTCGAGAGGATGACGCTCTTCGAGCGCAGCGACGCGCCGTTGGCGAGCTGCACCTCGACCACTTCGCCGGGAACCAGCTTCACCGCGCGCTGGAGGTTCATCACCTCCACCTCATAGCCCTTCACATGCTGCTCGAGCGCGGTCGCGAGCTTCGGACCTTCGGTGTAGGGCACGGAGATGAAGTTCTCGATGCCCATCGTGTCCAGCACCTGGCCGCCGAAGCGCTCCGCCGCGACGCCGGTCTTGATGCCCTTGCGCGCGGCGTAGATCGCCGCCGCGGCACCGGCCGGGCCGCCGCCGATCACCAGCACGTCGAAGGTGTCCATGGTCTTGATGCGCTCGGCCGCACGGGCCTCGGCGCCGGTGTCGAGCTTCGCCACGATCTGCTCGGCATCCATGCGGCCCTGGCCGAAGACGGCGCCGTTCAGATAGACTGTCGGCACCGACATCACCTGGCGCGTTTCGACTTCGGTTTGGAACAGCGCGCCGTCCACGGCGACATGCTTGATCTTGGGGTTGAGCACCGCCATCAGGTTCAGCGCCTGCACCACGTCGGGGCAGTTCTGGCAGGACTGCGAGAAATAGGTCTCGAAGGTGAAATCGCCGTCCAGCGCCTTGATCTGGTCGATGAGGGCCTGCTCGACCTTCGGCGGATAGCCGCCGACCTGCAGCAGCGCCAGCACCAGCGAGGTGAACTCATGGCCCATCGGCAAGCCGGCGAAGGTCAGGTGGATGTCCTGGCCCGGGCTGGTCAGCGAGAACGAGGGCGCGCGGTCGTCATTGGCGGCGCGGTGCTCGCTGAGCGAGATCTTGTCGGAGAGCGGGACGATGTCGTTCAGGAGCGCCATCATTTCGCGGGAGCCTTCGCTCCCGTCGACATGGGCTGCGATCTCGATCGGGCGCACCACCCGCTCCAGATAGCCCTTCAGCTGCGTCTTCATCGTATCGTCGAGCATGATCATCCCTCCGACGGCCGTCCGGCCGGCGTCATGTGATTCGTGATTAGGGTGGCACGCGGCCTTCCCCATGCGGGGAAGGCCGGAGCCGAAGCGAGCGGCTTAGATCTTGCCGACGAGCTCGAGGGACGGTGCGAGTGTCTTCGCCCCTTCCTTCCACTTCGCCGGGCAGACCTCGCCCGGATGTGCGGCGACATACTGCGCGGCCTTGATCTTCCGGAGCAGGTCGCTGGCGTCGCGGCCGATGCCTTCGGCGGTCACTTCCACCGACTGGATGACACCCTGCGGATCGACGATGAAGGTGCCGCGATCAGCCAGGCCCTGGCCCGGACGCAGCACTTCGAAATTGGTGCTGATCTCATGGGTCGGGTCGCCGATCATGTAGTACTGGACCTTGGCGATGGTGTCCGAGGCATCGTGCCAGGCCTTGTGGGTGAAGTGCGTGTCGGTCGAAACGCTGAAGACCTCGACGCCGAGCTTCTGCAGCTCCGCATAGTGGTCGGCGACATCGCCCAGCTCGGTCGGGCAGACGAAGGTGAAGTCGGCCGGATAGAAGAAGAAGACCGCCCACTTGCCGGCGATCGAAGCTTCCGTGACCTCGACGAACTTGCCGGCCTTGAAGGCCTGCGCTTTGAACGGCTTAACCTTGGTGTTCACAAGAGACATTTTGGCAATTCCCTAGGGCTTGAAATGAGAGGCAGGTACGAAGGCAAAGCGCCTTCGCACGTGCAAATTAGAGGTATTCCATAATTAGTAAAGTGAACAAAATCGGACAGAGTGATCGATAAAATCGATCACCATAAGATTGTCACACGCGGGCGCGGGTCTTTGGCACACGACACTTCGGCACGAGACGCGCGGAGAGCAAGCAGCCGGCCCGGGTCATTCCCGGACCGGCCGCCGTTTCAGCCCTTCACGCAGACCACCTGGCGGAGCGTCGAGACGATCTCGACGAGATCGCTCTGCGCCGCCATGACGGCGTCGATGTCCTTGTAGGCGCCGGGCGTCTCGTCGATGACGCCCGCGTCCTTCCGGCACTCGACATGCGCGGTGGCCTCGGCATGGTCCGCCAGGGAGAAGTGCTCCTTGGCGGCGCCGCGCGACATCTTCCGCCCCGCCCCGTGGGAGCAGGAGCAGAAGCTGTCGGCGTTGCCCTTGCCGCGGACGATGAAGCTCTTCGCCCCCATCGAGCCCGGGATGATTCCGAGCTCGCCGGATTGCGCCGAGACCGCACCCTTGCGCGTCACCCAGACCTTGTCGCCGAAATGGACCTCCTCGGCGATGTAGTTGTGGTGACAGTTCACCGCATGATCGCTGGTGGCGAAGTCCTTGAACGCCGCCTTCAGCACGTCCAGCACCCGCTCCAGCATGACGCCGCGGTTCATGCGCGCGTAGTCCTGCGCCCAGGAGACCGCATCGACATAGTCTTCGAACAGGACCGATCCCTCCTTCAAGTAGGCGAGGTCCCGGTCGGGTAGGTTCATGCCCAACCGCTCCATTTCCTCCTTGGCCTCGGCGATGAAGTGTTGGCCGATCCGGTTCCCGACGCCGCGGGAACCGGAATGCAGCATCACCCAGACCCGGTCGTCCTGGTCGAGGCACACTTCGATGAAGTGGTTGCCGCCGCCGAGCGTGCCGAGCTGGCGCGCCGGGCTGTTCTTGGTGGCCACCGCCGGATACTTCTGCTGCAGCAGGTCGTAGCGCTGCTTCAGCCGCTGGTACCAGGCCTTCTCCGAGACCTTCGGCACATGATCGCCGTAATCGCCGAACCCGACCGGGACCGCCTTCTCGATGGCGCTCCGCAGCGGCTTCAGCGTTTCCGGCAGGTCGTGGCTGGTGAGGCTGGTCTTCACCGCGCACATGCCGCAGCCGATATCGACCCCGACCGCGGCCGGGATGATGGCGCCCTTGGTCGGAATGACACTGCCGACCGTGGCGCCGCGGCCGAAATGGACGTCGGGCATGACGGCGACATGGCCGGCGATGAACGGCAGCCGCGCCACGTTCTCGACCTGGCGCCGCGCCGCATCTTCCAGCGGCACGCCGCGAATCCAGGCCTTCACCGGCGCGGCGCCGGTCTCCAACACCTGATACTGGGTCTCCAACTCGGCGGACATGGTGCCCTCACTCCGGGAACTACCGGACATAATAGTCGCGTTCGATGAAACCGGCGCGATTTCAGGCAGCAGGCCTTGAAACCGGCGTCCGGATCCGCAGGGGCATGGGTCATTGCGACCGAGCCTTTCGATCAGCTCCTTGTCGCCATGCACGACCCGATCACCCCGTTTCACCTGCGTCTCGGAGTTAAAATCCCCTCCGGCGCTTGCTCATCGGTTCGAAGTGAACCTCGTCTTTCATCCGTTTCATCGTCTCCTCCATTCGCTTATCCCACGCCCCCGCCCGGCTCGTCCTGAGGGTGACGAGCCGGGCGCGGCTTCACGCGCGGCGGTGCGAATGCCGTGCGCTTTCCTTCGCAATCCACCATCTTGGGTTGCGTTTCATGGCAAAGAAAAACCCCGCCGAACCTTCCGCTGTCGCGGAGCCCGGCGGGGTCCTGATGGACCTTATGCGGCGACGCGTTACTGCGTCATCGCACCCTCCGAGCCCGCAGAAGCGGGATTATCCAGCCGCGGCGCGCACGCGATGCGGCCGGGAGCGCCCACGGCTTTCGCCGGCGCCATCCTTGGCTCTGCATGTTCGTGTCCGAATCGCATGGCTGGTTTCTCTCGATCTCGAATTGACCCCGCAACCGCTGCGGGAGGCGGCTCATGTACGCCTGTTGCTTGGTCGCGTCAAGCGAGATTGCGGTTCACGCCGGGAGCGGCGGTCACAGCCCCTTGATACGGCCGCGCCAGCGTTCGACGATGGCGTCCGAGCTGCTGTCGTTGTTGTCGAGGTTGGCGCTCTTGTAGACATCGACCGCAACGCCTTGCGCCGCAAGCTTCTCGACCGCGCCCGCCATCACGATGTTCATGATGAAGGCGCCGGCGATGGTGGAGACCGGGCCCATGCGCGCGGCGGCGCCGGGGACATCGAGGCCGGCATCGCCCTGCTCGACCGCATTGTCGATGGTGAGGTCGGCGATTTCATGCAGCATGCGGCCACTGCTGTGACGCGAGCTCACTTTCCGCGCCGTGTCCATCGAGGTGACCGCCACGGTGCGGGCGCCGAGCGCCTTGGCATAGAGCGCCGCCTCGACCGGAAAGGCGTTGCGTCCGGAATTGGAGGCGATGAAGAGGACGTCCTTCTCCCCCAGCGGATAGTCGCGGAGCACGCGTGCGGCATAGCCTTCGATCCGCTCCTGCAGGGTCGAGCGCGCCGCGCCCTCGTGCAGCATCAGCGCCGGATCGAGGATCGCCTGCAGGGGCGCGATGCCGCCCGCGCGGTAGAACACCTCTTCGGCGATCAGGTGCGAATGTCCGCTGCCGGTGACATAGACCAGGCCGCCCTGCTTCACGGTCTCGGCCACCCAGGCCTGTGCGACTTCCAGCGCTTCGCGCTGCCGGGAGACCAGCCGGTCGAGCACATCGACCACCTTGTCGCGATAGGTGTCGAGCAGAGTCATCCGTTGATCTCGGCCACGTAGTCGTAGCGGTCGCCGCGATACCAGCTCAAGGCATCCTCGACCGCCGTGCCGTGCGGCCCATACCCGATGCGGCGGATCATCAGCACCGCGGTGCTGGGCTTCACCTTCAAATGCTCGGCGACCTCCGCCCCGGCCTCGACGGCGCGCATGCTCTGCAGGATCCGCTTCGGCCGCCCGCCGTGCGCATCCATCCGGGCATAGAGCGAGCCCGAGCCGTCATAGTCCTCGCCGACCGAGGTCACCGGCACGATCGAGCGCTCATAGGCCAGGATCTCGTCGCCGGCGAGCCGCAGGCGCGCGAGCACGAAGACCGGCGTCCCCAAGGGCAGGGCGGTGCGAAACGCGGTATCCGGCGGCACCGGCATGATGGTCTTTTCCAGGATCTTCGAGATCGGCTTGATGCCGCGGCTCACCATATCGTCGGTAAAGCCGGTGAGGCGCGTGACCGGCTTCAGGATCCGCCGCGCCACGAAATGCCCGGCCCCGCGTCGGGTCTCGATGAGGCCGCCTTCCGCCAGCTGCTCGAGGCATTGCCGCAAGGTCGAACGCGAGACGCCGAGATCCTCGGCGAGTTCCCGTTCCGGCGGCAGCGCCTCGCCCGCCGCGATCACGTCGTCTTCGATCGCCGAGGTGAGCGCATTCGTCAGCCGCAGCCCGAGCGGGCCGCGCTGGCGATTGAGACGCTGGCGCAATTCGGTGACGAAACTCATGCGACTCTTCGAAACTCCCGCGACAGGCCGGAGCATAGGACGCGGTTTCTTCCGGTGCAACCCTGGTATGATTTCGGTCAAGTATAAAATTGTCGCTATTTTAGCGGCTGGACGGCAGAGCAAAACTCCAATACCATACCCAAATCATACCAATTCCGGCACCGGTACGAGGGCTGATCATGGGATCGTGGACGGGGTTACGGGCGGCGGCGGCCGGATTGATCGCCGGCTTTGCCCTGACGGCGGCGGCCGCCTTGTCTTCAGCGGGGGCCGATCCGGTCGAGATCCGGATCACCCATTCGATCACCGGCGGCACCCAGAAGGACGTGCTGGACGGAATCATCGCCGACTTCGAGAAGGCGAATCCGGACGTCAAGGTGAAGCAGGTCGTGTTCGACGACGACCAGTATTCCGACACCGGCCTCATCACCCAATTGAAGAGCTCGACGCCGCCCGACATCTATTTCCAATGGGCCGGCTTCCCGATGCAGCGCGACGCCAAGGAAGGCTTCGCCAAGGACATTTCCGCCGAGATGAACGACGGGGGCTGGAAAGACACGTTCCTGCCCTCGGTCTGGTCGCCGTCCATGGGCATGCTCTATGAGGGCAAGCCCTATCTCGTGCCGATGACCCTCGATGTCACCAATGTCATCTGGTTCAACAAGAAGATCTTCGCCGAGAACGGCCTGAAGGCGCCGGCGACCTGGGACGATTTCATGGCCGCGGTGAAGACGCTGGCCGCCAAGGGCGAGACGCCGATCGTGATCGGCAACCAGGAGCTCTGGCCGCTCGGCAACTGGGCCTCGCACATCGCCTCGCGCGTGGTCGAGCCCGCGCATTACGACGCCGCGTTCAAGCTGCAGGAGCCGTTCAGCCAGCCGGGCTTCGAGAAGGCGCTGACCCTGATCGACGATCTCCGGAAAGCCGGCGCCTTCAACAAGGACATCGCCGGCTTGGGCGCGGACCCGGCGATGAGCACCTTCTTCCAGGAAGCGGCGGCGATGCATCCGATCGGCTCCTGGCTGGTGCCGTCGGCCAATGAAATGGCGGAGAAGGATTTCGACTACGGCGCCTTCAACACGCCGCTGATCGACCCCGCCAACCCGACCAAGGACAGCGTGATCGGCACCGCCACCGGATTCGCGGTGCATGCCAAGAGCGCGCATCCGAAAGAGGCGATTGCATTCCTGAAATTCTTCACCCGGCTCGACAACCAGGTGAAATGGGCCGAGGCCGGCAGCTTCTCACCCGTCAAGGGCGCCATGGATCAGGCCAAGCTCGACGACAAGACCAAGCAAATGGCGGACATGCTCTCCGGCGCCGGCTCGCTGGTGCCGCCGCCCGATACGACCTATCCGGTCGAGGTCGCCGAATCCTTCTATCAAGCCGCGGCCTATGTGGCCGGCGGCGAGAAGTCGCCCAAAGACGCGCTGGCCTGGCTCGACGACCACGTGAAGGCCATGAAGTAACCGTGGCATTCCTGAAAACGTGAAGGTGGGCACCTCGAATCAAGAGCTCGGTGGGGGAAGACCGGGGGAGGGCGCCGGGATTGCGAACGTGTTGTTCGTGATCCCGGCGCTCACGCTTTATGCGCTGTTCGTGCTGCTGCCGCTCGCTTCCTCGCTCTATTACGCCTTCACCGATTGGGATGGCATCGGCCAGCCGCGCTGGGTCGGGCTGGCGAATTTCGCCCGCGCCGCAGCGGACGACATCCATCTCGCCTCCTATGTCCATGTGACGCTCTACATCCTCGGCACCTTTGTCTTCGAGGTGAGCTTCGGTCTCGTGATGGCGGTGCTGCTGAACAGCGACCGGCCGGGCTTCGCGATGCTGCGCGGGCTGTTCTTCTCGCCCGTCGTGCTCTCGATGTCGGCAGCGGGCGTGCTGTGGAACTTCGTCTTCGACTACCGCACCGGCATCATCAACGCGATTCTGAAGAGCATGGGCCTCGGCGACTGGGCGCAGCCCTGGCTGTCGCAGCCGGCCACCGCCCTCCTCTGCGTCATGCTGGTCTCGGGCTGGAAGTTCGCCGGCTTCTACATGATCCTGTTCTTCGCAGCGCTCCGCCGCATCCCGCGCAGCCTCTACGAGGCCGCGACTCTGGAGGGCGCCGGGCCAATCCGCCAGTTCTTCAGCGTGACACTGCCGCTCCTGAAGCAGAACGTCCTCATCTGCGTGCTGCTGGCGGTGACCGGCGGCTTCGCGGGCTTCGACCTCTTCTTCACCATGACCAACGGCCAGCCCTACAACGCGACCGAGGTGCCGGTGACCTGGATCGTGAAGATGGGCTTCGACAGCGACCAGCTCGGCTACGGCATCGCCTTGACCGTGATCCTGACCGTCGTCGTCTCTCTGATCTCCCTCCTCTACCTGCGTTTTGCCGAGCGGAGCCATGCGGTCGAGTATTGATGCGCCCCGTTCACCCCCAAGGACCATGGGCGAATGGCTGCAATTCGCGATCGGCGGCGCTGTCGTTGCCGGGATGTGCTTCCCGGCGCTCTGGATGATCTATTCCGCCTTCAAGACCAACCGCGAGATCTTCCGCACGCCCTATGCCCTGCCCGACACCTGGCATTGGGAGAATCTCGCCAAGGCCTGGACGGAAGGCGGGCTCGGGATGCTCTATCTCAACAGCATCATCGTGACGGCGGTCGCGGTCATGCTCTGCGCCGCCTGCGCGACGCTCGCCGCCTATGCCTTCACGCGGCTGGAATTTCCCGGCCGCCGCGTTCTGTATCGCGTGTTCCTGATCGGCCTGCTCCTGCCACCGCCAGCGGTCGCGATCGCGCTCTTTACCCAGCTCCGCGACATGGGCCTCTTGAACACGCTCTGGGCGCTGATCTTCGCCAATGCGGCCTGGTCGCTCTCCATCACGCTCTACCTGATGACCGGCTACTTCCGCAGCTTGAAGCGCGAGATGGAGGAAGCGGCGCGGCTGGAAGGCGCCGATGCCCTCCGCGTCTTCTGGTACGTAATCCTGCCGATGGTGAAGCCGGCGGTGATCACCACGGCGATCCTCAACACGATCAATATCTGGAACGAGCTGATGTTCGCGCTGCTGTTCATCAGCGACGATTCGAGCCGCACCTTGCCTGCCGGCATCGTCCGGTTCAGCGGCACTCACAGCACCAATTACGCCCTGGTCTTCGCCGCCCTCACCATCATCACGGTCCCGATCATGATCCTCTACTTCGTCAGCCAGCGGCATGTGATCCGCGGCCTCACTGCGGCAAGGGCCGACTGAGTATGCTCATCAGCGGCGTCATCGAAGGTTTCTACGGCCGTCCCTGGACCGAGGCCCAGCGCATCGAGATGATGGACTGGATCGCCGATGCCGGCATGAGCCTCTATGTCTATGCACCGAAGGACGACGTGAAGCTGCGCGCCCGCTGGCGCGAGCCCTATACCGAAGCGGAAATGACGGCGCTCGGCCGCCTGGTTGCGGCGGCCAAGGCGCGCGGCATCACCATGATGGCGGCACTGGCGCCCTGCCTCGACATCACCTACGGCGATCCCGCCGAGCTCGCGCATCTGCTGCGGCGGCTCGACCAGTTCCTGAGCCTCGGCCTCACCCATTTCGCCCTGCTCTACGACGACATCCCGAGCACGCTGAAGCCGGCGGATGCCACCCAGTTCTCCTCCTTCGCCGCCGCCCAGTGCCATATCGCCAATGCCGCCTGGGCCTATCTTTGCGCCCGGAATGGGACCCGGCTGTTCTTCTGCCCGACCGAATATTGCGGGCGCATGGCCGGCGGCGATCCCGCGCGCTCGGCCTATCTCCAGACGCTCGGTGCGGAACTCTGCGGCAATATCGACATCTGCTGGACCGGGCCGGAGATCATCTCCCCGGAGATCACCGCGGAGTCGCTGCGCCGGCTCGCGGCGGTCCTGAAGCGCAAGCCGGTGATCTGGGAGAATTTCCACGCCAACGACTACGACATCCGGCGCACCCACGCCGGTCCCTTGGGCGGCCGCGCGACGGAGATTCGCGACGAAATCGCCGGCTTCATCACCAATCCCAACAACGAGTTCGAGGCCAACTTTGTCCCGGTCCACACGACCGGCGCCTTCCTCGCCGGCTCAGGCTACGACGAGATGGAAGCCGCAGCGCGTGCCGCCCAGGCTTGGCGCGCGCGTTTCCGCCTGGCCTACAGCGCTGAAGGCGAAGGCTTGAATGCGGCGGAGGTCGCGCTGTTGATCGATGTCCTCTACCAGCCGTTCCGCGCCGGGCCGCAATCGAGCGCGATCATCGCGACCGCGCGGGATCTCCTGAAGGAGGCGCGGCCGGATACGAAGATGGCGGCTTGGCGTGACGGCCAGGCCCGGGTTCGGGCCTATCACGACCGGGTCGCCGCCTTGTTCGAGCGCATGACCGAGCTCGAGAACCGGGAGCTCTTCTACACCTTCCAGCCGCATCTCTGGGAAGTGCGGGAGGAGTTGCATACGCTGATGCAATATCTCGATTGGCTGGCGACCACGCCGGCGGCCAATGCCGTGTTCCCGGAGGCCGGCCGCCTGCCCAACACCTATCGCCGCGGCTTCAGCGCGGATCTGCAGGCGCTGCTTCCACGCGATGCCGAAGGCAATCTGAACCATGTCGTCTGACCGCAGCGCCTATCGGCTGCGTCCGGCACGCAAGGCGGATCTGCCGGGACTCTACAAAGTCTGTCTGAAGACCGGCAATTCCGGCAAGGATGGCACCAGCCTGCATGACGACCCGAGCCTGCTCGGCAAGTTCTTCGTCGGGCCCTATGTCGTGCTGGAACCCGATCTCGCTTTCACCCTCGAAGGCCCGTCCGGCATCGTCGGCTACCTGCTCGGTGCCATCGATACGCCTGACTTCAACCGCCGCTTCGAGCAGGAGTGGCTGGTGCCGCTGCGCCATGCGATCCACAACCCGGGCAGCGACATGACGACCTGGCGCGACAGCGACTGGGTGCGACGGCTCGTCCATGCGCCGGAGCTGGCCTTTCCGCCGGCATTGCAGGCCTATCCCTCGCACGCGCATATCGATCTGCTGCCGGAGGCGCGCGGCCACGGCTTCGGCCGGCGCATGATGCGGTTCCTGATGGCGCGGATGGCGGCGCGCGGATCGAAAGGCCTGCATCTCGCCGTCAGTCCGAGCAATGCCGGCGGCCAGGCGTTCTATCGCAAGCTCGGCTTCACGCATGTGGCCGCGCCGGAACTGCCGCGGAGCACGTATTTCATGGCCCGCAGCCTCGCCGATATCGAGCCGAACGATGCCTTGGCAGGGATGGTGCTGCATGGCTGAGATCATCTTCGACAAGGTTGCGAAGGATTTCGGCAGCGGCCGGGTGCTGCGCGATGTCACGCTGACCATCGAAGAAGGCGAGTTCTGCGTCTTCGTCGGCCCGTCGGGCTGCGGGAAGTCCACCCTGCTGCGCATGGTTGCCGGCCTGGAGAGCATCACCGAAGGCGAGATCCGGATCGGCGGCCAGCGGGCCAACGACATCCCGCCGGCCAAGCGCGGCGCGGCGATGGTGTTCCAGAGCTACGCCCTCTTCCCACATATGACCATCGCCGAGAATCTCGGCTTCGGCCTCAAGATCCGCGGCGCCGGCAAGGCGGAGCGCGATGCGAAGGTTCGAGGCGTCGCCAAGGACCTGGAACTGGACGGCTTGCTGGATCGCCGCCCGCGCGAGCTTTCCGGCGGCCAGCGCCAGCGCGTCGCGATCGGCCGCGCCATGCTGCGCGACCCGCAGGTCTTCCTGTTCGACGAGCCGCTCTCCAACCTGGACGCCGCACTCCGCGTCCATACGCGACTCCTGATCGCCAAGCTGCACGAGGATACCGGCCGCAGCATGATCTATGTGACCCACGACCAGGTCGAGGCGATGACTCTGGCCGATAAGATCGTGCTGCTGAACAGCGGCGACGCCGTGGCCCGCGAAGGCAGCCTCGCCCAGATCGGGACACCGCTGGAACTCTATCATCATCCCCGCAGCCGGTTCGTCGCCGGATTCATCGGCGCGCCGAAGATGAACTACGTCCCGGCAAAGGTCCGGCAGGTCTTCTTCGATCGCCTGTTCGCCGAGACAGGGTCCGGCATGCCGATCACGGCCGCGGTCTGCGGCGACAGCATCAAGATCGGCGATCCGGTGACGCTGGGCATCCGGCCGGAGCATGTGGTTTTCGGCGATGCGCTGCCGGCCCGCGTTCTCAATGTCGAACGCTTCGGCGACTCATCCCTGCTCTATCTCGAATGCTCCGTCGCCACGGAGCCGGTCGTGATGCGCGCCGACGGCGGCACGCGCCTGAAGCGCGGCGATTCCGTCTCGCTCGCGCTGCCGGAGCAGCATGTGCATGTGTTCGATGCGCAAGACCGCGCCCTGACGCGGTCAATCGATCCGCTGAAATAGTCGACGACCCTCGCCGCCCAGACGTGGAGGCTGCGGCGCGATCGAGATTCGGTGGCTCTCGAGGGGCTGCGGCGACGCTCGTCTCAGCCGGTCCTGCATGAAGTTTCCTCACCGCGACGCACGAAAAGTCAGTTGCGGGACGAGCGGACTTAACCACCCTTAGGGACGAGCGATCCGCGGCGGCTCGGCTGATCGAAAATGGAGTTATCCACGCCGCTCGCGCCGCCGCTGTTTACGGCGACGCGGCTCATCACACAAAGATTCGGGACCAGGGAGATGTTCACAATGTGGCGCTACATAAAAATCGCGGTAACGCTCGCGGCGATCGGCCCGCTCTGTGCGGCATGCATACCCAGCCCAAGCTTCGCCAAGGCGACCGACTACACGCCGCGCACGCACAGCAAGGACGAGATTCTTCTGTTGATGAACGGCACGGTGCCGACCGACCCGTATTATCATGTCGGCCAGATCCAGGTGTCGCGCTCCAACTTCGAGAGCAACGACGATCTATTCAACGCGATGCGGGATCTCGGTGTCCGGTACGGCTTTGATGGCGTATCGGAAATCGTCTGCGGGCCGGACTACTATTCGGCCTTCATGTGCACCGGCCAGGCGTTTGTCTTCAAATGAGCCGAGCGATTGCGCCGATTGCCGTCGGACTGCTGCTGGTCGCTTCCCTGAATCGACCCGCATCGGCGGACGAGGTTCTTGCGCTCGGGGCCGGAGCCAATCGCTGCTCCGTTTACCTCGCGAGCGCTCGACAGGATCCGCTCTTGACGCGCAGCATCTATTACACGTGGGCAATCGGGTTCATGACCGGCCTGAACTTCGCGTTCCTCAACTTCAAAAGCGAGGAGGACCGGCTGTCGCTGTTGGACACTTACTCCCAGGACGACTTCGAGGAGCGGATGCATGCCTTCTGCCAGACCAATCCGTCCAATTACTACATGGACGGCGTGGTCGATCTCTATATGTCGATGCATTCGGTGCCGCGCTGAGCGGCAATCAACCGCCCTGCATCCGTGCAGGCGTTTGTCACGTTCCGGCGACTCCTTGAGCCGCGGGCATGCCGGCTCGAACGTCAGCGGCGCTTGCGTCTCCGATCATCGGTCGCGGCGGCGGCTCTCCGTGCATTGTCGTTGACGGGCGCGCCATCCTTGGCCTGGGTCAGCAGCCAGTTCGCGAAGGTCCGCGCAGCCGGCCGGGCACGCGGCGAAATCGAAATCCAATAATCGCCGAACGAGACCGGCTTCCAGATTCCGTACCGATGCAGCGCGCCCGGTGCGACGGCCGGCGGCGCAAGCCAGTGAGGGACCAGCATCACGCCCAGCCCGGCGGCGACGGCGGAAAAAGCGGCCGCGTCGGTATCAAAGCGGTAGGCAAGATCAAGGTCGGCGAAGTCAACGCCGTTCGCGGCCGACCATTGCTTCCACTCCCAACCATCCGGCGTGCTGGTGATCAGCGGCACGCGAGCGAGGCCGGGTGCCACACCGTGCTCTCGCAGGAACGCAGCAGATGCCATCGGCGTCGTTTCATCGGCCAGGAGATGAATGGCGTCCGGGGTGGTGCCGCCATGGCGCGAAAATGCGATGGCAAGGTCATGCGTCTCCGTCAGAACGACCGGCCGCCGCTCGGTCTCCAGATCGAGCGATATCTTGGGATACCGCCGCTTGAAGTCCTGCAGTCGCGGAATGAGCCAGCAATGTGCCAGTGACGTCGAGACGCTTGCGACCACGCTTCCGGCTTGCTTGCGCACGCTCTCGGATGCGCGCGCGATCGCTTTCAGCGCCGGTCCGACCTGGTCGTAGAACTCTTTACCGTCGCGCGTGAGTTCGATGCTGTTGTTGCGCCGGGTGAAGAGAGGCTTGCCCATTTCTTCCTCGAGCTGCCGAACATGCCGGCTGATCGCGCTCGCGGTGACGCCGAGTTCCGCTGCGGCGCTCTTCAGGCTGCCGAGCCGCGCGGCGGAAACGAAGGCGCGCACGGCGTTCAGCGGCGGATGTCGGAGACGGGGCTGCATCACATTTCCTCAGCGAAGCGCACGAAAACTGCGTTGCCGGATCAAGGCATTTTGCCACTCTATCGCCAGTTCCGCCGGGCTGCAAAACGTACCGTAGCTTTTACGGTTTCCGATCGAGACACACACTTATGTCTGGGCGTCTTCTCCGAGGAATGACAATGCATAGGGGCATTTTATCTGCGGCGGCGATGCTCGCTGCTCTCCTGCCTTTGGCGGGATGCGCATGGTACACGGTCGTTCCGAGCTTCTCGAAAACTACCGACTACACGCCGCGTACGCATACCAAGGACGAGATCCTCTTGATGATGAACGGCACGGTTCCGGTGGCGCCCAACTACCATGTCGGGCAAATCGAGGTCACGCGATCCGACCTGCAAAGCAATGACGACGTCTTCAACGCCATGCGCGAGCTCGGCGTGAAGTACGGTTTCGATGGCATTTCCGAGATTTCCTGCGGCCCGGACTACAACGCCGCCTTCATGTGCCTCGGGCAGGCCTTCGTGTTCAAATGAGACAGGCCTGTGCGGCGCTGGGCGTGCTCGTCGTCATCGGATGGCCGGCAATGGCGGCCGAAGACGACGCCGTCATCCTGGGCGCCGGCGCCAATTTCTGCAGCGACTACCAGCGCACGCCTTCTGCCAGCAGTATCCGTCGAGCTCTATATGGATGGCGTCATCGATCTTTACGTGGCGATGGTCGCCGGCCGCGGCTCGGGCAGTTCACCCGCCCTGCATTTTCGGAAGCAGGATGACTTCGCTATCCGGCTTGAGCGCGGTCAACAGGCCGTCGCGAAAAATGATGCCGTCGACGGAGACGGAGACGCCGCGCTTCAATTGGGGCTGCAGGCCCGGATAGGTCTCGCCCAGCCGGGCCAGCAGGTCCTTCACATTATCGGCCGCGATCTGGAGCTCGGATTCGCCCCCCGTATGGGGTTTGAGCGAGCTCCAGACGACAACCTTGGCCATATTGCGGTCGCTACTCCGCGGCCTTCTTCATCGCCGACTGCTTCTCCAGAGCCGCGAGCAGCTTCGGCGGGGAGATCGGCGTTTCCGTCATGCGGACACCGACCGCAGCCGAAACCGAGTTAGCGACGGCGGCGAGCGGCGGGACGATCGAGGTCTCGCCGACGCCGCGGACGCCATAGGGATGGCCCGGGTTCGGGATCTCGAGGATGACAGTGTCGATCATCGGCAGGTCCGAGCAGACCGGAATGCGGTAGTCGAGGAAGCCCGCATTCTGCAACCGTCCGTCCTTGCCGTAGATGTACTCCTCGTTCAAGGCCCAGCCGATGCCTTGCACGGCACCGCCCTGGAACTGGCCTTCGACGTAGGAGGGATGCACCGCCTTGCCCGCGTCCTGCAGCACGGTGTAGCGCAGGATCTTGGTGAAGCCGGTCTCCGGATCGACCTCGCTGTCGCAGATATGCGTGGCGAAGCTGACGCCGGCACCGTCGGCGCTGTACTCGTGATGGCCGGCGATCGGACCGCCGGTGGAGGGGGCCTGGGCCGCGATCTCTTTCAGCGACATCGGCGGGAAGTTGCCGGCGTTGCTGCCGGCCGGCTTCGCATGACCGTTCTCCCAGACGACGGCGTCCTCCGGAATGCCCCAGATCTGCGCGGCGCGGGCGCAGAGCTTCTTGATCGCGTCGCGCGCGGCCAAGATGCAGGCCATGCCGGTCGCAAACGTGGTGCGGCTGCCATCGGTCACGTCGTTGTAGCCGAGTGTGCCGGTGTCGGCGATCACGGTCCGCACCTTCTCGTACGGAATGCCGAGCTCTTCGGCCGTCATCAGGTTCATCGACGAGCGGGAGCCGCCGATATCCGGCGAGCCGACCGTGACGCCGACGGTCCCGTCGACACCGATGTTCAGGGTGACGCAGGACTGGCCGCCGAAGTTGAACCAGAAGCCGCAGGCCATGCCGCGGCCCTGGTTCTTGCCCAAGGGCGCCTTGAAATGCGGATGCTCGCGCGCCTTCTGCAAGGTCGCCAGCAGTCCGATCGGGCCATAGGTCGGGCCGTAGGAGGAATGGGTGCCCTCACGCGCCGCATTCTTGATGCGGAAGTCGATCGGCTCCATGCCGACCTTATGCGCCAGCTCCTCGATCACGCTCTCGACCGCGAAGTTCGCCATCGGCGCACCGGGTGCACGATAGGCGGCCTGCTTCGGCCGGTTGCAGACCACGTCGTAGCCGACGGCGCGGACGTTATCGAGGTCGTACTGGGCGAAGGCAGTCATCGCGCCGAACTCGACCGGCGAGCCGGCGAAGGCGCCACCCTGGTAACGCAGCGTGGCGTCGCCGGCCACGATGCGGCCGTCCTTGGTGCAGCCGATCTTCACGTCGATCGAGGAGGACGAGGTCGGGCCGGTCGCCTTGAAGACTTCGTCGCGGCTCATCACGACCTTGACCGGGCGATTGGCCTTGCGCGAGAGCGCCAGCGCGATCGGCTCGATGAAGACCGTGGTCTTGCCGCCGAAGCCGCCGCCGATCTCGGAGGCGGTGACGCGCAGTTTGGAGAAGTCCATGCCGAGCAGGCGCGCGCAGGTGTCGCGGACCATGAAATGGCCCTGGGTGCAGACCCAGAGCTCGCCCTGGCCGTCGGGACCGACATTGGCGAGGCAGGCATGCGGCTCGATATAGCCCTGATGCGTCGCCTCGGTCTTGAAGCTGCGCTCGATGATGATATCGGCCTTTTTGAAGCCGGCCTCGACATCGCCGTGGCCGAACTCGTAGCGGCGCACGACGTTCGAGGGCTTCTTCGGCTTCGGGTCCACCCCATCCGTGATCAGCTTCGGATAGAGCAACGGCGCGTTCGGCTTCATCGCCTCATCGACGTCGGTGACGTGCGGCAGAATCTCGTAATCCACCTTGATGAGCTTCAGCGCTTGCTTGGCGATCGAGGCGCTGGTGGCGGCGACCGCGGCCACGGCGTGGCCTTCATAGAGCGCCTTTTCGCGCGCCATGACATTGACCAGCACGTCATAGAGCATGGCGTCGCCGTCGGTCTTGTCCGGCAGGTCGGCGCTGGTGACGACGGCTTTGACACCGGCGAGCTTCAGCGCCTTGGAGGCATCGATGCTCTTGATCTTGGCGTGCGCATGCGGCGAGCGCAGGATGCGCCCCACCAGCATGCCGGGCGCCACCGCGTCGGCGCCGAACCTGGCGCGGCCGGTGACCTTGTCGACGCCGTCGGGGCGGTTCGGCCGCGTGCCGACGATCTTGTATTTGCGGGTCTGGGATTCAGCGTGGTCGAGCGGCATGTTCAGGCCCTCCGCATTTCAGCGGCCGTATCCATGACGGCGCGCACGATCTTGTCATAGCCCGTGCAGCGGCAGAGATTGCCGGCCAGGGCGAAACGGACTTCGGTCTCGGTCGGTTTCGGATTGTGGTCGAGCAGCGACTTGGCGGCGACCAGGAAGCCCGGCGTGCAGATGCCGCATTGCAGGGCGGCATGCTCGATGAACTTCTTCTGCAAGGGATGCAGCTTGTCGCCATTGGCCATGCCCTCGATGGTGCCGATCTCATGGCCATCGGCCTCGGCGCCGAGCACCAGGCAGGAGCAGGTCAGGCGGCCGTCGATGGTGACGCTGCAGGCGCCGCAATCGCCGGTGCTGCAGCCTTCCTTGGCGCCGGTCAGTCCCAGGCGGTTGCGCAGCACGTCGAGCAGGGTCTCGTCGGCCTCGCAGACATACTCGGTGGGATCGCCGTTGATCTTGGTCGAAACGTGAATCGAACTCATTATTTCCCTCCCGCGCGCTGTAGCGCGATCTTGGCGGCGCGCTTGGCGAGCACGCCGGCAACCTTGATGCGATAGTCCTTGGTGCCGCGCTTGTCGTCGATCGGCTTGCAGGCCGCCGAGCAGGCTGCGGCCAGGGCGTCCATCGCCTTCGCGTCCAATTTCGTGCCGATGATCGCCTTGGCGGCTTCCTTCACCAGCAGCACGGTCGGCGCGACCGCGCCGAGTGCAACGCGGGCATCCTTCACCACGCCCTTGGCATCCAAGGTGAGGCTCACACCGACACCGACCACGGCAATGTCCATCTCGGTGCGCGGGATGAAGCGGAGATAGGCGTCACCCGACTTCGGCGGGCGCGCAGGCAGGATGATCGATTCGATGATCTCGCCCTTCTTCAGCGAGGTCTTGCCGGGAGCGATCGGCACTTGCTCCACCGGAATGGTGCGCTTGCCCTTGGGGCCGGCGATCGCAACCTTGGCACCCGCGGCCACCAGGGCCGGCACGCTGTCGGCAGCCGGCGAAGCGTTGCAGAGATTGCCGGTCATGGTGGCGCGGCCCTGGACCTGCTTCGAGCCGATCAGGTTCGCGGCCTCGACCACGCCGGGCCAGGCCTTCTTCAAGGCGGCGTTCTCGCCGAGTTCGGCACCCGTCACCGCGGCGCCGATCTTGAAGCCGGCGGCGCTCTTGGTGATCGCCCGCGTGCTGGCGATGCGCTTGATATCGACGATCAGATCCGGCTCGATGAAACCGGTGCGGAGGCGGACCAGCAAGTCGGTGCCGCCGGCCAGCACGTAGGCGGAGCCCTTTTCTTTGGCAAGCAGCTGCGACGCGGCCTGCAGGGTTGTCGGACGCTCATATCTCATTTTTTCATTCCCACTCCCTTGGAACGGTCCGATCTAAACCTTCCGGGACCTTAAGCACAAGAGCCCAACCTATTGTGGTTCGGTGAATCCGATCCCTACGGAGGGTGGCGGTCGTTGCGCCTGTGGACAAGTTGGAGCAACCGAGGCTTCCATAGGCGGTTGATTTGGCGGCAAACAGCGTCAATTCCGAACCATGGCTCAGAAAAAACTCGCGAAATACCGCTCCATGCGGGACTTCGAGCAGACCGAAGAGCCCAGCGGCTCCGAGGGTCTGGTCGCGAAATCGAACCGGCTGCGCTACGTCATCCAGAAACACGCCGCGACCCGACTCCATTACGACTTCCGGCTGGAACTGGGCGGGGTGTTCAAGTCCTGGGCGGTGACCAAGGGGCCTTCCAACGACCCGGCGGACAAGCGCTTGGCCGTCGAGGTCGAGGATCACCCGCTGGAATACGGCGATTTCGAAGGAATCATTCCCAAGGGACAGTATGGCGGCGGCACGGTCCAGCTCTGGGACCGTGGCTATTGGGAACCCGAAGGCGACAAATCGGCCGAGGAGATGATCAAGAAGGGGGACTTCAAGTTCACCTTGGACGGCGAGCGGCTGCACGGATCCTGGGTGCTCGTCCGCATGAAATTCGATCGGAACGGCGGCAAGCGGACCAACTGGCTGCTGATCAAGCACCGCGACAAATATGCGAAGGAAGGCGGCGCCGAAAAACTGCTGGCGCAGGAGACCTCGATCGCCTCAGGCCGCAAGATGGAGCAGATCGCGGCCGGCAAGGGGAAGGCGCCGAAGCCCTTCATGCTGAAGAAGACCAAGGCGCTGAAGATCACGGCAGCCGCGGTCTGGGACAGCTCGCACAAAGAAGAAGAGAAGGCGCTCCGCAAGAAGCTCGCCAAGGCGGCGCCGGCCATGCAACCGTCGAAGATGCCGGACTTCGTCGCGCCGCAGCTGGCGACCATCATCGACCATCCGCCGGGTGGTGCCGGCTGGATTCACGAGCTGAAGCTCGACGGTTACCGCATGCAGCTTCGCGTCGAGAACGGCGAGGCGCAGTTGCGGACCCGGAAGGGGCTGGACTGGACCGAGAAATTTCCCGAGATCGCCGAAGCTGCTGCCGAGCAACTGAGCGATGGCATCTATGACGGCGAGGTCTGCGCCGTCGATGAAAACAGCGTCACCAACTTCTCCGCCCTGCAGGCGGCCTTGTCCGATGGGAAGACCGACCGGCTGATCTTCTTCGTCTTCGACGTGCTGTTCATCGCCGGCGAGGATCTGCGCCCGGAAGGCCAGCTTGCGCGCAAGGAACGGCTGAAGGACGAGATCGATGGGCTGAAGGGCGCCGCGGCCAAGGTCATCAAATATGTCGATCACGTCGAGGGCAGCGGCAAGGAGGTCTGGCAGCAGGTGCAGAAGATGGGGCTCGAGGGCCTGATCTCGAAACGGGCCGACGCACCCTATCGCGGTGGCCGCGGACACGGCTGGGAGAAGTCCAAGGCGCGGCCGGGGCATGAGGTGGTGATCGGCGCCTGGTGGGGCGACAAGACCCATCTGAGGTCGCTGCTGGTCGGGGTCCGCAAGGGCGGCAAGCTGGTCTATGTCGGCAAGGTGGGGACCGGCTACAGCGCCGAGAAAGTGAAGCGGGTGCTCCCGAAGCTGCGACCGCTCAAGACCGACAAGAGCCCGTTCACCGGGCCCAACGCGCCCAAGGGCAACAGCCAGATCAATTGGGTGAAGCCCGAGATGGTGGCCGAGATCGAGTTCGCCAACTGGACGGCGGATGGGATGGTCCGGCAGGCCGCGTTCAAGGATCTCCGCACCGACAAGCCCGCCGCGGAGGTGAAGGCCGAAAAACCCGCCGAACCGGAAGAGGTTGATGTCGAAATGCCCCAGCCCCGTTCGACGTCCAAGAACAAGGCAGCGAAATCCAGCGGTCCGTCAGAAGTCATGGGCGTCAATATCAGCAATCCGAACAAGGAGATGTGGCCCGGCCTCACCAAGCTGGACCTCGCCCAGTACTATGCGGAGGTCGGCGACTGGATGCTGCCTCATATCAAGGGCATCCCCTGCTCCATCGTCCGAGCGCCCGACGGCTATAAGAAGGAGCAGTTCTTCCAGCGCCATTCCATGCTCGGCCAGTCGAAGATGCTGGACGAGATGAAAGTCTCCGGCGACCGGAAGCCTTATGTGGTCATCAACCGGGTGGAAGGAATCGTCGCCGCCGGCCAGATCGGCGGGCTGGAACTGCATCCCTGGAACTGCTTGCCCGATGAACCGGACCGGCCGGGGCGCCTGGTCTTCGACCTCGATCCGGATCCCGGCATCGGTTTCAACGAAGTCATCAGCACAGCCAAAATCTTCAAGGACTGGCTGGAGGCGCTCGGCTTGGTCCCGTTCTGCAAGACGACCGGCGGCAAGGGGTTGCATGTCGTGGTGCCGCTGGCACCCGGCAAGACCAAGGTTCTATGGCCGGCAGCCAAGGAATTCTGCCGCGAGCTTTGCGAGCGGATCGCCGCCGACGCGCCGGAGAAATACGTCGTCAACATGGCGAAGGCGAAGCGGAAAGGCCGGATCTTCCTGGACTATCTGCGCAACGACCGGATGTCCACGGCGGTCGCCCCCTTGTCGCCGCGGGCGCGCGAGGGTGCTACGGTCGCGATGCCGCTCAATTGGCCGCAGGTGAAGGCGGGGCTGGATCCGAAGAAATACACGATCGAGACGGCCTGGGCCGCCTTGAAGAAATCCAAGGCCTGGAGCGACTACGCCAAGTCGGCGAAGCCGCTGCAGGTGGCACTGGAACGCATGGCGAAGAGTCGAGGGAGATAGAGATGGCGCTGAGACCGACGTGGCGGGGGCACTTGCGTCTCGCTCTGGTGAGCTGCCCGGTGCGATTGACGCCGGCCACCACCAGCAGTTCCAACATCCGCTTTCACAAGCTCAACAAGAAGACCGGCAATCGTCTCAGGCAACAGATGATCGATTCCGAGACCGGCAAGGTGGTCGAGCGCGACGAGACCATCATGGGCTACGAGTTCGAGAAGGGAAAATACGTCAAGGTCGAGCCCGAGGAGATCGAGGCGCTGAAGATCGAGAGCTCCGAGATCATCACCATCGAGCGTGTGGTGCCGGCGTCGGACGTCGATCCCTTGTTCCTGGAGAACCCCTATATCGTCGAGCCGGACGACAAGAGCGGCCTCGACATCTTCGCGACGATCCGCGAGGCGCTCAAAGCCAAGGAAGTGGTCGGGATCGGCCGCCTGGTCCTGGCGCGGCGCGAGCACCCGGTGATGGTGCAGCCCCGCGGCAAGGGCTTCATGCTGATCACGTTGCATGACCCCGACGAGGTGCGCCTGCCGGAGGAGATCTTCGACGACATCAAGGACGTGAAGGTCGACAAGCAGAACCTCGCCTTGGCCGAGACCCTGGTCGAGCGGATGGAAGGCGAGTTCGACCTGAAGCTGTTCGAGGACCGCTACCAGGCGGCCTTGAAGGACATGGTCGAAGCCAAGATGAAGGGCAAGAAGATCACCGCACCGAGCGAGGTCGAGCGGCCCTCCAACGTGGTCAACCTGTTCGAGGCCTTGAAGGCCAGCGTCGCCGCCGAGAAAGGCGGCGGCAAGGCAGCGGCCAAGAAGGCGGCGCCGAAGGCTGCGGCGAAGAAGACCGCGCAGCGCAAGCGGGCCTGACCGCGCAGCCCGGGCAAATCTGCTGCTTCTTGGAGGAAGACCGGCCGAACGGTAGCGGCGGTCTTCGCCCAACAGAGCACAGCCAATCACCCAATTGCGAATAATTCTTAATTGCGATATAGCCGTCCCGGATCAAGCAGGCGGCTATGTCCCTCATCGATTTCGACACGCTGTTTCGGCGTTACGCGAGAGATTTGACGCGATTCCTACGACGGCGGGTGCCCTACCCGGACATCGCCGCCGACATCGCACAGGAAGCCTTCCTGAAGGTGATGCAGGCCCGGCCTGAGAAGCCGATCGAGGATAACCGCGCCTATCTTTTCCGCACGGCGGCCAACCTCGCGGCCAACTGGAACCGGCACGAGAGGGCATTGCCGACCGAGGCGGATCCGGAAGCCGTGCTGCTGCGGGTCGCGGATCAGGCGCCGCTTGCCGACCGGACATTGGATGCGCGCGCCGACTTGGAGCGATTGATCGGCGCGCTCGGCTCCTTGCCAGTCCGCCGGCGGGAAGTCTTTCGGCTCTATGCCGTGTCGCAGCTCGACGCGCCGGAAATTGCCGAACGGCTTGGAATTTCCAGGAATATGGTGGAACGCCATTTGCGCAAGGCGTTGGCCCATTGCCTGGAGCGGATGCCGGGCTATGAAGACCGGCTGCGCTAGGATCGTGCCGCAATGTCCCGGATTTCCGTCCTCGGTTGTCTTTCCATCGGGAGCTCTGACTTCAGGGAAACGCCGTGCCGCTGCGTGCCAGTGAGAAAGCAGCCAAAAGAATGAATGCCGAGGCATCCCGGTGGGTGTTGCGGATGCGATCCGGCCCGCTTTCGCCGGAAGAACGGCACGCTTTCGATGCCTGGATCGCCGGCGATCCGCGCCACGCCGCGCTCTATCGGCAGGCCGAGCGGATCCTGGCCCTGGCGCCCCGCGCCTTCTCCGCCCTGCCCCTACGCGCGGCGGCCCGGCGCCCGGCATGGCGCTGGATCTTGGTCCCGGCGCTGGCCGCGGCGATGCTGATCGCGCTCTTCTTCGATCTTCCGCTCCGGCTCGAGGCCGACTTCATGGCCGGACCTGACCAGGTCACTGCGATCACCTTGCCGGATGGCTCGACTATCGATCTCGCCTCCGGATCGGCCATCGCAGTCGACATGTCCGATCGCCGTCGGCTGATCAAGCTGCTGCGCGGCGAGGCTTATTTCACGGTCGCCCGGGATCCGGCGCGGCCGTTCCAGGTGGCTGCGGCGGAAGGCCTGGTGACCGCGCTCGGGACCCGGTTCGACATCCGCATGACCGAGGCCGGCGGCGCCGAGGTGAGTGTCATGGAGCACGGCGTTTCGATTTCGTTGAATGCATCACAAGAGCCAGTCGCCAGGCTGGAGGCCGGTCAGCGGCTCCGCTACGACCCGGAAGCCGGTCTCGGGCCTGTCGTCGACATCGACGCGAGCGCGCCGGATTGGCGGAGCGGCAAGCTCGTCATCGAAGACGAGCCGCTGGATTCCGTCATCGAACGATTGCAGCAGCACACCGGCACCAAGCTCATGATCCTCGGCGAGGCGGTAAAGCAACGCCGCATCAGCGGGGCCTTCGACATCAGCGATCCCTTGGCGGCCACCGAGATCCTCGGCCGCAGCCTCGGTCTCAAGATCACCCGGCTCGGGACACTGGTCGTCGTGCTGCATGGTTGAGTCCGGACGGCCATGATTTTCGGCGTCCCGAATTTTCGCCTTCGCGTGTCTTCCTCTGAGGGGCGTTGAGTTCGGCATCCGCGTGCAGTCGACCCCTTTCACTCGAACCGGGGGGAGACATTGCCCGTGCCTATTGCTCGAACGAAGATCCGCATGCCCGGCCGGCGCGCCTTGCTGCAGGCGACCTGCATCCTGGCGCTTCTCATGCAAGGCCACTTCCCCGCATATGCCGATGTCGCCGCCCCGGCCGAGGTGCGGACCATCGCGATCGCGGCTGGTCCACTGGTGCGCGCACTTAATCAGCTGGCCGATCAGACTGGGCTGCAGATCATCTACGACGCGCCGATGGCCAACGGTCTCGAGAGCGGCGGCGCGCGGGGCGCGCTCAGCGCAGAAGCGGCCCTGCAGCAGATTCTGGCCGGTACCGGCCTCACCTATCGCTTCACCGCGCAGAATGCGGTGACGCTCGAAGTGCTGGCCAAGGACGGGGTCACGCGGCTTGGCCCGCTGGTGGTCGAGGGCGACGTCTTCGCCAACAATGCCTGGGGTCCGGTCGAAGGCTATGTCGCCGACCGCAGCGCCACGGGGACCAAGACCGACACGCCGCTCATCCGCACGCCCCAGTCGATCACCGTCGTGACCCGCGACGAGATCGAGGCGCGCAATGCCACCGACATCTCGCAGGCCTTGGCCTACTCGCCGGGTGTCGCCAGCGGCGGCCACGGCACCGCCGGCGCGATCGGCGGCGATACCGTGGTGATCCGCGGCTTCGGCGGCGACGGGACCACCGGACCTTCCGGCAACGAATACATCGACGGCCTGCGGCTCTCCGGCACCGGCTATGTAACGGCGGCCTTCGATCCCTATCTCTTCGAGCGCGTGGAAGTGCTGAAAGGGCCGGCCTCGGTGCTCTACGGCCAGAGCACGCCCGGCGGGATCCTCAACATGATCAGCAAGCGTCCGACCGAGACGTTCCAGGGCGAGGTCGGCTTTCAGGTCGGCAGCAACGACCTCTACAAAGGCATCCTCGACGTCGGCGGACCTTTGGATTCCGAGGGTAAATATCTCTATCGGCTGACCACGACCGGCTGGGATACCGATACCGACGTCGATTTCTCGGACCGTCGCCGCTATGTCGTCGCACCGGCCTTCACCTGGCAGCCCAATGACCGGACGTCGATCACCCTGCTCACCCGCATGCAGCGCGACGACTTCAACGCATCGCCGCTGAACTGGCTGCCGACGCGCGGCACCGTGCTCGACAACCCAAACGGCGAGATTTCGCCAGATCTCTACACCGGCGATACCAATTACCAGAAGTGGGATCGCAGCAGCTATGCCGTCGGCTATCTCGCCGAACATGCGTTCGACGACGTCTTCACCGTCCGGCAGAATTTCCGCTACAACTACAACAAGCTCGATTTCGCCGGCGTCTACATCCAGCGCCTGCGCCCGGACCTCACGAACGGGCAGCGCTTCGCCTTCGGCATGATCGAGCATTCCAACGACTGGACGCTCGACAACCAGCTGGAAGCCAAGGTCTCCACCGGGCCGGTCGAGCACAAGATTCTGTTGGGCGTGGACGGTCAGATCCTGGAGAGCGATACCGACCGCGAGCTCGCCGCCTGGAGCGACATCGATGTCTTCGATCCCGACAATGACGACGCCGAACCCTCGCCACAGCCGTGGCGCAGCCAGAAACAGCTGAACAAGCAGCTCGGCCTTTATGCGCAGGAGCAGCTCACCTGGCAGGGCCTGAACCTTGTCTTCGGCGTGCGCCAGGATTGGGCCACCGGAAAGCTCACGGACCGCATCCAGGGCGGCTCGCAGAAACAGAGCGACGACGCGTTCACCTGGCGCGCCGGGGTCCTCTATGCTTTCGACGCCGGTATCTCGCCCTATTTCAGCTACTCGGAATCCTTCGCGCCCGAAACCGGCACCGACTCCAGCGGACAGCCTTTCAAGCCCAGCACCGGCCAGCAGTTCGAAGCCGGAATCAAGTTCCAGCCCAGCGGCTATGACAGCTTCGTCACGGCTTCCGCCTTCAATATCACGCGGCAGAACGTGCTGACGCAGGATCCGGACAATCCCGACTTCAACACCCAGACCGGCGAGGTGCGCTCGCGCGGCTTCGAGCTCGAAGGCAAGGCGAGCCTCAGCGACGGCCTCGATGCGACCGTCGCCTACACCTTCCTCGACGCGGAAGTGACCAAGAGCGAAGACCTCTACGCCGGTATCGATGGGGAGACGGTCGAGGGCAAGGGCCGACATCCGGTCGCGGTGCCGAAGCACACCGCTTCCGCGTGGCTGAACTATACTTTCCAGCGCGGCGATCTCGCCGGGCTCGGCCTCGGCTTCGGCACGCGCTATGTGGGGGAGACTTACGGCGACAACGCGAACAGCTACATGGTGCCGGACTTCCTGCTGTTCGAGGCCGCCCTGCGCTACGACTTCGGCCCGCGCACGCCCGCACTCGACGGCTGGATCGCCCAGCTGAACGTCAGCAATCTCGCTGACAACAAATACGTCTCCTCCTGCATCGGCATCGACCGCTGCTTCTATGGCGCCGGGCGGAGCATCGTCGGGACCTTGAAGTTCACCTGGTAGCGGGCATGCGCACAGGCTGGGGGATTGCATCCCGCTCCGTGGCCGCCCTCGCGGGCGGCTATGGCTTGTCGACTGCGATGACGATCGGGCTGCCGCCCCTCCTGCCCGGTCCGCTCGCGCAGGCGGTGCTCTACGCGACAATGGTGAGCTTCGCCGCTTGGTGCGCATCGGTGCTCTGGGCATTCGCGGCGCGAACCGCACTCCGTGCCTGGATCGGCATCGTCGTTCCGATGCTGATCTTGCTTGCTGTTGCGGGGATGGCCTCGTGAAAGGCGGCTTCCGCCAATCGATGGCCTGGCTGCATGCCTGGATCGGGCTGTTCTTCGGCTGGATCCTATTTGCGATCTTCCTCACTGGAACGCTGAGCTATTTCCGGCAGGAGATTTCGCTCTGGATGCAGCCGGAGCTGCCCCGTGCCGCCGCACCCGCACCCGCAGAGGCGGCGGAACGGGCTTTCCTTCGTCTCTCGGCGATCGCGCCCGGCGCCACGCGCTGGATGATCGACTTGCCGAACGATCGGGACCCGCTCACCCATCTCTATGCCTGGCAGGAATCACCGCCCAGATTTCAGCGCGAAGCGCTGGACCCGCGCACCGGGCAACCGGCGCAGGTACGCGCGCGACCTATGGCGGCGACTTTCTGTATTACTTTCACTTCGATCTGCAGATGCCCTCGGTCTGGGGACGGATGCTGGTCGGGATCGCCACCATGGCGATGCTGGCCGCGATCGTCAGCGGTGTCGTCGTCCATCGACGGATCTTCGCCGACTTCTTCACCTTTCGCACCTGGGGCGCCGCACCGCGTGCCTGGTTGGACGGGCACAACGTGCTGGGCGTGCTCGCCCTGCCCTTTCATCTGATCATCTCCTATACCGGGCTGGTCATCTTCATGTTCCTCTATCTGCCTTGGGGCCTCGACCGCTTCTATGACGGCGACATGGCGGTCTTCAGAGAGGCGGCGTTCGAGGATCCGGTGCCAGCGCCACCCGGCGCGACCGCGCCGCTCGTGGCGATTGCGCCGCTGATCGGCGCAGCGGATGGGCATACCGCGGGCCGCATCGAGGTTTCCAACCCCAACCGCAGCAATTCCGTGGTCGTCGTGACCGCAAGCGACAGCCAACATCTTTCGCATGCCCGCAACCGGGTCGTGTTCGAAGGCACCTCCGGGCGAATCCTCGATCGTGATGACGATCTCGGCAATGCGGCGGCGGCGTTCCTGGCGCTCTACGGCCTGCACATCGCGCGCTTCGCCGATCCGGTGCTGCGTTGGCTGCTGTTCGCCTCCGGACTGGCCGGAAGCGGCATGATCGCCTCCGGCCTCGTGCTCTGGACGGTGAAGCGGCGCGCGCGGCTGATGGCAGGCGGCATCGCGCCGCGCGGCCTTCGCCTCGCCGAAGCGCTGAATGTGGCCGTCATTCTCGGCTTGATCGGTGCAGTTGCCGGCTTCTTCCTCGCCAATCGCCTGCTCCCCCTGGACTGGCCCGACCGCGCCGACGCGGAGGCCAAGATCTTCTTCGCCGTCTGGGCCTTCGCTTTGCTGCACGCCTTGTTGCGGTCGCCTGCTTCGGGGCGACGCGCATGGATCGAGCAAAGCGTCACGGCCGGCGCGCTCTGTCTCGCCTTGCCCCTGGTCAACGCGACCACCACTGATCGGTCGCTGGCCACAACGCTCATGGCCGGAGACTGGCCGCTGGCCGGCTTCGATCTGACCGCGGCGGCCGCCGGTGGGATGTTGCTGCTCCTGGCGGCACGGCTGGCCCGGCGATGACGGTCGGCGCCGTCCTGCTCGACCTGGCAGGCTTCGCGCTGCTGTCGCTGGCCATGCGGCGGCACTTCGCCGATCTCTTCGGCCGACCGCCACGGCGGCATGAATCCCGGGTGCTCGCGGCCGCAGGATGGCTGCTGCTGGCGATGAGCCTGGCCGTGGCGCTCCACGCCGACCTTTCCGGCATCGGCCTGCTCGGCTGGTTCGAAGCGCTCTCGGCGACCGGCATGGCCTGGGTGCTGATGCTCGCCCTGGTCACGCGACACAGACGCGACTGAGCCGTTCGCATTGCTGAAGGCGTGGTTTGCGCCTTCGTCCGGGGCCCGCAACCCTCAGTTAAAGGACGGGAAGATGCCGTTCGTGCAGATCAGATACCAGAGGGCAGTGTTCGGCTGATCGTTCGGATGGGCGCTCGATCCGCCGTCCGGGCCGACCGCGGTCAGGGCGAACATCATGTCGGCGGTCCCGGTGACGAAGCCATTGAAGGCCAGGTTGATCGCGGCGGTGGTGCCGGGGGCACCCGGACCCGGGGTCGCACCGGTCGCGCCGGCCTGGCCGAGCTGCATCGCGTGATTGTGCTTGGGCATGGTCGCGGTCACCAGCGTCACCTGCTTCTCGCCGACCTCCTCGCCGACCGAGCGCGGCGTCAGGCCAGGTCCCTGGCCCTGCGACATGGCAACCTTGCCATTGAGATTGGGCAGGGCGAAGGTGCGCACGCCGTCGCCGCCGTAATAGGTGCCGATCAGCGAGAACAGCGCCGTGTTCTGCTGGATGCTCATCAGGCGGCCGTCGCAGGGCAGCCAGAGATTCGGATTGAAGCCGGATCCGAAATTGAAGCCGACGGCGACGATCTCACCGATATATGGATCGGACATGAAACGCTCCCCTGTCTCGCGGCCTCGCGCCGCCTGATTGCATTGCAGCCCCGGCCTTGGATCAGTTCTCGCTCGGGAACACGCCTTCGGTCGCGATGCAGAAGTTCATCACCAGCGTCGGCATCATGTTGTCATGCGGCTGGCCGTTGCCCTCGAAGGAGACGCAGTCGGCCATCACGTCATATCCGGCAATGCCGTTGACCGGCGCATAAAGCGTCTTGGTCGCGACGTTCGAGGTGGCGAGGTGCACGTTCTGGGCCGGCGCCGCCGTGGTTCCGGCATTCGCGGTCGAGATCAGGGCATGGCTGTGCGCCGGAATCTCCGGAATCGTCAGCAGATGCGTTTCCTCGCCGGCGGCCTGACCGAGCACATAGGAATTGCCTTGATTCGAAGTGCCGGCATCGATCGGCACCCGGCCGCGCAGGTCCGGCAGGCCGAAGGTCATCGATCCGTCGCCGCCATAGGTGGTGCCGATCAGGACGTAGAGCGCCTGGTACTGTGCGATCGAGAGCAGCTGGCCGTCGCAGGCCGCCCATCCGGTGGGCACGCGGGGAAAGGCAAAAAGGCGAATCTCGCCGACGAAGCAATCCGACATTGATTCCTCCCAAACGTTCTCGACGCGGTTGTCCTTGAAGCCGGCGCTCTCAAGCGGGCCGGCGCGGCGTCGCCGGCCTCAAAGCCGCGACGGGTAAATGCCGACCAGGGCGACCACGTAATTGATCGCCAGATAAGGCTGCATGTTGTTGTGCGGCTGGCTGCCGCCGGTCGGCGTCAGGTTGGTCTTGGCCGCGAGCGCCACCTCGCCGCTGCCAGCGACGCCGAAGATGGTTTCGCCGCCCGGGGAAGTGTTCTCGCCGAAGAGATGCGCGGCCGGGCTCACGTTGCGCCCCGATCCCTTGGTCGTGGAGGCACTCAGGCGGTGATTGTGCCGCGGCAGCTCGGGATCGCTCAGTGTCACCGTGGTGACACCGTCGAACGCCCCCATGCCCTGCTGGCTGGCCGCGCCGAGGATGGCGCGGCCGCGCAGATCCGGCAGGCCGAAACTGGCTTTGCCGTCGCCGCCGTACATGGTGCCGAACAGCGAGAACAGCGCCGTATTCTGCGCGATCGAGAGGAGCGTCCCGTCGCAGAGATGCCAATTCTTCGGAACCTTGCCGAAGGCGATGGGCATGATCTGCCCGAGAACCGGCTCGTACGGCATGCTACCCCCTGTTGAATTATTTTGGCTATTTTATATTTAAAAATACACCTATCATGCATATTCGGAGGAAACAAGTCTTCTTTGGAATTTCATCTCTCGCGTCTTGGTTACACCGGGGACCGCCGTTGGCGTGGAATTCCGCGGCAATTAGCAACATCCTTAACGCGCATTTTTAGCGTAAATATCTATTGAGCAATCACGAGTTGTATGAGAGCATTTTCCTCAAATTCACACAAGGGGGAGCGAAATGATGCGCTGGCTGGAAATGAAATCCTTGAAGGCGGCGGCCGTTGCGGCCGTGGCCGTGGCGGCCTTCGCAGCGACCTCGCGGGCCGAGGCGGTGACGCTGAACTTTGCCCTGACCGGCAGCTATACGGCGAACTGGCAGCTCGACAGCGATCCGACACCGACCGGATCATCCACCATCGATGACTACACCTATTTCAGCAATGTCACGGGCGTGAGCCCTTTGCTGCTGGTCTTCTATGGCGGGACCGCAGGCACGGGCGGAATCCGCTTCAGCACGACGCCCGATCCGACGATCGCGGCGGGTGCGACCGTCGATCTTGCCGGCGCTGTGATCTTCACGGGCACGGTCGGCGCACCGCATTTCGCGCCCGGTGTCTTTGACGTCAGCTACGACTATCTCGCCGACCCGAACGGGCCGACCTCGCTGACGACGCGGGTCACGATCACCACAGCGAGTGTTGCAACCACCCCGATCCCGGCCGGATTGCCGCTCTTCATGACGGCCTTGGCGGGCATCGGCTTCGCCGGCTGGCGCCGCCGCAATGCTGCGGGCCAGGCCTAGGCACGATCTCCGAACGATCGGACAAGGGCCGAGCAGCGCAACTGCTCGGCCCTTGCATTTGAAGCGCTAAGCCAGGTGCTGCTTGAAGAATTCCAACGTCCGCCCCCAGGCGAGATCAGCGGCTTCCTGGTTATAGCGGGCGGCGTTGGTGTCGTTGTTGAAGGCGTGGTTGGCGCCTTCGTACATATAGATCTTGTAGTCCTTGCCGCCGGCCTTCAGCGCCTCTTCGTATGCGGGAATGCCGGGGTTGATGTTGGTGTCGAGCCCGGCATAGTGCAGCAGCAGCGGCGCCTTGATCGCTGCGACCTTGGCGGCATCCGGCTGGCGGCCGTAATAGGCGACGCCGGCCTTCAAACTGGGATCCGCGACCGCGAGATTGTTGACCGCGCCGCCGCCCCAGCAGAAGCCGACCGCGCCGACCTTGCCGTTTGAATCGGGACGCTTGCTCAAGGCGTCGGCGACGGCGGTCAATTGCTGCGCCACCTCGTCCGGCTTCAACTGGCCGATCATATCCCGCGCTTTGTCCTCGTCGGCCGGCGTGCCGCCGAGCGGGGTCAGCAGATCGACGCCAGCGGCGAGGAAACCCTCGGTCGCGAAGCGGCGGGTCACGTCCTTGATATGCGGGTTCAAGCCACGGTTCTCGTGGATGACGATCACCGTCGGAAACTTGTCGCCGCCGGCCGGCTTGACCAGATAGGTGCTGACGCCTGCGATGGTGACGGTCTCGGCCTTGATGCGGCTGTCGCTTTCGGGGACGACTTCGGCCAGGGCGTAATTGTTCTGCAGCAGGCCGAGCATGGCATTGGCCGCCGCGGTGCCGCCGGCCAGCACGGTCAGGCGCTCCAGGAAGCTCCGGCGGCTCATCCCGCCATGGGTGAACTTGTCATAGAGGTCGATGATGGTCTGGTTCATCTCGGCGCTCCTCAAGCTTTTGTGAAGACAGGCAGTTTGCCAAGCTCGCGCGGCGCGCACGTACACATTGGCGTGATGGAATGTCGTTTCGGCTGCCGCCCGGTGAAACAAAATCCGCGCACTGCGCGAACTGTCTGTGACACCGAATCGAACGGAGAGTTTTCAATGGCAAGCCGGCGATGGCTTCTGACGGCGGGCGTATTCGGCGTGGCGGCGCTGGCCGCGCACCGGCTCCTGCGCCCTACCGCACCGAAGGCCGAGACGATGTTCCCGGTGACGTTGAGCGACGCGGAATGGCGAGCCCGGCTGACCGCCGAGCAGTATGCCGTGCTGCGCCAGGAGAGCACCGAACGCCCGTTCACCAGTCCACTGCTGGATGAGCACCGCACCGGCGTCTTCGGCTGCGCGGGATGCGGCTCCGAGCTCTTTTCCTCGGAAACCAAGTTCGACAGCGGAACGGGCTGGCCGAGTTTCTGGAAGCCGCTCGCCAATGCCGTCGGCGAAACGCGCGACACCAGCTTCATGATGGTGCGCACGGCGGTCCATTGCGCGCAATGCGGCGGCCATCTCGGCCATGTGTTCGAGGACGGTCCGCCGCCGACGGGTCTCCGCTATTGCATGAACGGCGTCGCGCTCACGTTCCGGCCGACCGCCGCTTGACCGGATCCGGGCCTACCGGCTTACGCTTTCACCTTTGGCTGAGAGGAGCACATCATGAAAAACCCTGAGAGATCGGTTGCTGGCCGCGTCGCGCCGCGCATCGCCGCTGGCCTTCTGGTCGCCGGCATCGTCGCCGCCGCGGCGTTCGGCCTGAAGGTGACGCCGTCGATCGCCGAGGATGCCAAGGTCATTCCGGCTCCGATCCTCGACCAAACCGCCGGTGCGTCGCCGGTCGCCAGCGAGACCGCGGTCTTCGCCGGCGGCTGCTTCTGGGGCGTGCAGGGCGTCTTCCAGCATGTCGCGGGCGTGACGCAGGCGGTTTCCGGCTACGCCGGCGGCGCTGCGGACACGGCGCATTACGAGATGGTGGGCGGCGGCGAGACCGGCCATGCGGAGTCGGTCCAGGTTACCTTCGATCCGCACAAGGTGACTTATGGCCAGCTGCTGCAGATCTATTTCTCGGTGGCGCATGATCCGACCGAGCTCAATTTCCAGGGCCCGGACATGGGGCCGCAATACCGCTCCACCATCTTCCCGACCAGCACAGAGCAGGCGAAGATCGCCAAGGCCTATATCGACCAGCTGCAGGTGGCGAAGGTATTCAGCAACGACATCGTCACCACGATCGAAGAGGGCAAGACCTTCTATCCGGCCGAGGACTATCACCAGGACTACCTGACCCTGCATCCCAGCCAGCCCTATATCGCCATCAACGACCTGCCGAAGGTGCGGGATCTCGAGCGGCTTTATCCCGAGCGCTGGCGCAAGGAGCCGGTTCTGGTGATGGCGGGCGCCGCGGCGAACTGAGGGCCGGGCCCGGCGGGCGTCAGACCTCGGTCCAGCCGCCGTCCACGGTGAGCTCGACGCCCGTCACATAGGCGGCATCGTCCGAGGCGAGGAACAGCACGGCTCTCGCCACTTCCTCCGCGCTGCCGCTGCGCCGAAGCGGGATCTGGGCATGGGCCTGGGCATGGATCTCGGCGATCGCCTCCTCGCTCAAGCCCACCTTGCGGATGAGATCGGTGTCGATGAGCCCCGGCGCCACTGCGTTGACCCGGATGCCCCGGGTCGAGAGTTCGGCGGTGAGCGTGCGCGCCAGGGACCGGATCGCGGCCTTGGTCGCCGCGTAGATAGTGAATCCCGGCCAGCCTTTCGCGCTCTGAATAGAGGTGTTGAGCACGACCGATCCGCCGGCCGCCATCAGCGGAACGAGCTTCTGCACCGTGAAAAACGTGCCTTTGAGATTGGTATCGACGCCGAAGTCGAAATCCTCTTCGGACACCTGCTCGAACGGACCGGGTTTCGCCGTGCCGGCATTGGCGAAGACGATGTCCACCCTGCCGTATCGCGCCTCCAGGCGCAGCCGCAGCGCCTCGAGATCGGCGATCTTCGCAATATCGCCGCGGACCGGCTCGACATTGCGCCCGATGGCGCGCGTGGCGGCATCCAGCGCCGCCGGATCGCGGCCCGTGATGACGACGCTCGCGCCTTCCGCGACGAACAGTTTCGCTGCGGCGAAACCCATGCCCGCGCTGCCGCCGGTCACGACTGCGATCTTTCCGTCCAACTTGCCCATGCTGCTCTCCTTGCATCCCGCGTCCGGCGAAATATATGAAGCTTTCCTCAGCTTCGGGATTCGCATATGAAAACCGGCGTTCCGACCCGCCTCACCCCGCGCAAATGCCCGCGTCAGGCGCGATCCGCGGTCACCGTGGACGCGATTTTCGAGGCCGCCATTCAGGTTTTGCTGAGCGTCGGATCGGCCCGGCTGAACACGACGCGGGTGGCCGAGCGCGCCGGCGTCTCGGTCGGGACGCTCTATCAGTATTTCCCCAACAAGCAGTCGCTCCTCTTCGCGGTGCTGGAGCGGTATCTCGACAGGCTGATGGAACGGCTCGAAGCGGCCTGCATCGATCACCGCGGCGCCGCGGCTGCGGTCATGACCGAGGCCGCAGTCAAAGCCTATCTTCGGGTGAAAGCGGAGCAGCCCGAGGTGTCCCGCGCCCTCTACCTGATCGCGATCGAGCTCGACGCCCGCCGGCTGGTCGAGCAGGCGATCCGGCGCGCCGAGCAGGCGATCGCGGCGATGCTCACGACCGCCCGCGACGGCCCGGTCGCGGATCCGCCCGCCGTCGCGCGGCTGCTGTTCGCGGCGATCCACGGAACCGTGCGGATGTTCTACGAGCGGGACCTGCCGCCGCGGATCGGCGGCGCGGTGGAATACCAGTTGACGACGATGTGCTGCGCCTATGTCGCCGCGGCGCTCAGGCCGCAACCGGCTCCGCTCCGCCGATCCCGCTCCGGTCGCCGGAATGAGCCCTCGGTTGTATGATCGGTCCGATATGAAGAAACCGGTCCTATCTCCGACATCGCGGCGCCAAGCGTTCATCCGCTTCGGCTTGACGATTGCGGGTCTTCTGGCCGCGTCCTGCGCGCCGCAATCTCCGCCGGCGCCCGGCAGCTGGGCGGAAGAATATGCACGCCGGAAACAGAAGTATCGGCAATGGGGTCAAGGCACGAGCAACAAGTGAGCCGTGACCATGGCGCGATCCTTGCAACGATCCTTGCAAACAGGGTCGCGCGAGGACATTTCATCGTAACGCATTGCTGCGGCCGGCACCGGCGTCGTGATAGACTGCCGGCTCGCCGATCCACTTCCATTGTCTGGGATTGATCGATGGCACCTTTGAGCGAGAGCAGGATTCAGGCGGCGGCGCAACCGAAGCCCGCGGACTACGGCTTCGATCTCGACCGGGCGCTTCAGGCCGTCGTGGGCCTGCATGCGCTGGTGCCGGAGAATGCCTTCACCGCGGAGGCGCTGGGGACCGAGCGTGCCGGCAACGGCGTCCTCATCGACAAGGGCCTGGTGCTGACCGTCGGCTATCTGGTCATGGAAGCCGAAACGGTGTGGATCCACCGGAGCGACGGCAGCGCAGTCGAAGGCCACGTGCTCGGCTTCGACTACGAGACCGGCTTCGGGCTGGTGCAGGCGCTGGGCCGGCTCGACCTGCCGTCCCTCAGGCTCGGTGTCTCGAAGGACATCGAGATCGGCAGCCGCACTGTCACCGGCGGTGCCGGCGGCCGCGCCTATTCGCTGGCCGGCAACGTGATCGCCCGGGAGCCGTTCGCCGGCTATTGGGAATACGCGATCGACGAGGCGATCTTCGTCGCCCCGTCGCATCCGAACTGGGGCGGCACCGCGCTCATCTCGGAGCGCGGCGAATTGGTCGGCATCGGCTCGTTGCAGCTCGAAAGCGCCCCCGAAGACAACAAGGTGCGTCCGATCAACATGATGGTGCCGATCGATCTCTTGAAGCCGGTGCTCCCCGATCTCACCACCTATGGCCGTCCCAACAAGCCGGCACGGCCCTGGCTCGGGCTCTACGCGACGGAGATCGACGACAGCGTGGTGGTCGCCGGCATCGCCTCCAGGGGTCCCGCCGCCAAGGCCGAGCTCAAGGTCGGCGACGTGATCCTCGCCGTGGACGGGGCACCCGTGACCACGCTGTTCGAGCTCTACACCCGGCTCTGGGCGCTCGGCACCGCGGGCGTCGATGTGCCGCTGACGCTGAAGAGCCGGGGCGTCACTTTCGACGTGACGCTGAAATCGGTCGACCGCGCGAAGATGATGCGCGGACCGAAGCTGCATTAGTGACCGCCGTCATGCGCCGCCTGCCGGCAGCGCTCGGGCGGATGTAACCGCGGACCGGGGTCCGGCGTAATACCATCAGGTCATTGCGCGCCGTCGCCGCGCGGACCATATGATACACCGAACCCCTGACATCTTCGGAGCCATGAATGCCCGAATACCGGAAGACTGCGGAAGCCATTGCGAAATTGACGCCGGAGCAATACCGCGTCACCCAGCAGAGCGGGACCGAATATCCGGGAACCGGACCGCTGCTGCACAATAAAGAACCCGGAATCTATGTGGATATTGTGTCGGGCGAGCCGCTGTTCGCTTCGGCGGACAAGTTCGATTCCCATTGCGGCTGGCCGAGCTTCACCAAGCCGATCGAGCCGGCCAATGTCGCGGAGCTCTCCGACACGACCCACGGCATGGTGCGGATCGAGGTGCGCTCGAAGCATGGCGACAGCCATCTCGGCCATGTCTTCAACGACGGGCCGCGGGATCGCGGCGGCCTGCGCTACTGCATCAATTCGGCGTCGCTTCGATTCATCCATCGCGACCAGATGGAGGCCGAAGGCTACGGTGCCTATCTCAACCAGGTGGAGGATGTGCGATGACGGAGCTTGGAAATACCGACCTCGGGAAAACCGGGGAACGTGCGGTTCTGGCCGGCGGCTGCTTCTGGGGCATGCAGGATCTCATCCGCCGTTATGACGGCGTGATCGCGACGCGAGTCGGCTATACCGGCGGCGACGTGCGCAATGCGACCTATCGCAACCACGGGACCCATGCCGAGGCGATCGAGATCCTGTTCGACCCGGCGAAGATCAGCTATCGCCGGCTGCTGGAGTTCTTCTTCCAGATCCACGACCCCACGACGCTGAACCGCCAAGGCAACGACCGCGGCCTGAGCTATCGTTCGGCGATCTACTATACCAACGAGGAACAAAAACGCGTCGCCGAGGATACGATCGCCGATGTGGACGCATCCGGCCTCTGGCCCGGCAAGGTGGTGACAGAGGTCGCGCCGGTCGGCCCGTTCTGGGAAGCGGAGCCGGAGCACCAGGATTACCTGGAGCGCATTCCCAACGGCTACACCTGCCACTTCATCCGTCCGGATTGGAAGCTGCCGGAGCGGAAGAAGACTCAGGCGGCGCAGTAGACGCGAACCAAAGGCATCATGCCCGGACTTGATCCGGCCATCTCGCTCCTACTGGCTTGAGATTGCCGGGTCCCGTCCGCGAATGCGGACATTCGTCCGCGGGGCCCGTCCGCGAATGCGGACATTCGTCCACGGGGCCCGTCCGCGAATGCGGACATTCGTCCACGGGGCCCGTCCGCGAATGCGGACATTCGTCCACGGGGCCCGTCCGCGAATGCGGACATTCGTCCGCGGGGCCCGGCAATGACGCTGATATGAAGATCCGACGCGCTACTGGTTAAGCGGCACGACCGAGATCGAGTTGAAGGGCGAGCCTTCGATCACCTTGGTCGAGGTCACGACATAGACCAGGACGTTCTTGGTCTTGTCCAGGAACCGCGTCACCTGCATCGCCTTGAAGACGGCGGAGGTCCGTTCGGAGAAGACGACTTCGCCATCCTTGCTCTCGTCGATCTTGCCGACGATGCGCAACGGCCCGACCGCCCTGCAGGCGATCGCGAAGCGGCTGGGATCCTCGGCGAGGCCGACCGCGCCGCTGAGCCCGCCGGTCTCGGCGCGGCTGACATAGCAGGACGCGTTCTCCACCTTGGGATCGTCATAGCGGTCGACCACCACCTTGTCGTTCGGGCCGACCCAGCGGAAGGTGGTCGAGACCGCACCGATCCGCTCCTGGGCGTGCAGGGGAAGACTGGCGCAGATCAACGGCAGAAACAGGCCGAGGATGCCGAGGGCGGTTCTCAACTGCACGCTTGCTTCTCTCCTCAAGGTGTCGGGTCGGTGCGGAACTCGGCGCGGGTCAGGTGTACCACGATCTTGCCGAGCTTGATCTCGCCTTCATAGCGCACCGGGATCGGCGGCAGGTCCGGCCGGAGCGATGCCATCCAGAGCGTCGGCGGCGCGCCGACGTCCTCGCCCCGCGACCGCAGGCTCTTGCGAAAGCCCGAGATGCGCTTGATGCTGAGGCTGCAGCGCGTCGCCGGGCCTTGATAGATCGAATAGTCGTTGGGCGGCAGCACCTCCGGGCCGACCTGGCGCACGATCGCATCGGAGCGGCGCTGGCCGTCGAAGACCGGCACTGTCTGATCGCAACGTCCGCTCTTTTCCAAGGCGCGGCTGGCGATCAATGCGAAGCTCAAGGGATCCATCGTGTCTTGCGGCAGCATCGCCGGCAACCCGCCTTCGATATCCGGATCGGGCTCCGGCGGCGGGGTCTGGGTGAGCGTGTAACTTCCGTCCGGCTGAAAGCCGAGCTCGGTCTTGCGCGCGCGGCTTTGCCATTCGGACTGTGCTACATAGCGCTGCGGCAGGATGCGGCCGTCCCGTTCGAAGCCTTCGGCGGCAAGATTGAGGTTCCAAGATGCGACCCAGCCGACCATGCCCTGCGTCTCGCCCGCGGCGGTGACACGGTAGCGGTCCGGCGCCAGCCGCATCTCGACCTCGAAGGCAAAAACGTGGAGCCCGCCGACATAGACGTCGTAGCCGAGATCCGTGATCCGGGTCGCGGCGCTTTCGGCGGCCGAGGCCGATCCGCCGAGCAGCGGAATAGCCGCGATGATCCCGATCGAGAGAATTGCGCGCGGTCCGGTCAGCCGAGGCAAAAGGGCCACCTTGTCCATTCGATGCGACGGAGCACCAACCATCATGGCATAGGATCCGTTCCAGCGCGAAGCGGCTCCCGGTCATTCGGCCCTTGCGTCTTCTCCCTGCCGTCCCGACATTAGTGCGATGTCACTGCGATCCGTCCTGCTCGCCCTGGCCCTGATGTCCTCGGCCTTGCCCGCCGCGGCGAGCCAGGAGGAGGCACTCCGCCCCGTGCTGGATCGCGCCGCAGCCCTGGCGCCACTGGAGACGGTGGTGGTCGCGCTAGGCGGCAGGATCGTCGCCGAGCGGGGCTACCGGGGACACAAGACGACCGCGCCGACGAGCATCATGTCGGCGTCGAAATCCATCGTCGCGGCGCTGGTCGGCATCGCAATCGACAAGGGCGTGCTCAAAAGCGTCGATCAACCGATTGCCCCGCTGCTCCAGGACCAGCTGCCATCGAGTCCGGATCCGCGGCTGAAGTCGGTCACGATCGGCAATCTCCTGTCGATGCAGGCGGGGCTGCGCTCGACCTCCGGGCCGCGCTACGGTGCCTGGATCAGCCGTGGCAATTGGGTGAAGGCGGCGCTGGCGCAACCTTTCGACGACGAGCCGGGCGGCCGGATGGTTTACTCCACAGGCTCCTCGCATCTCCTCTCGGCCATCCTGACGCGCCAAACCGGGCGCTCCACCCTGGCGCTGGCGCGCGACTGGCTGGGCCCGCTCGACGGATTCACCATCGCCTCCTGGCAGCGCGATCCGCAAGGCATCTATGTCGGCGGCAATCTGATGGCGATGAGCCCGCGTTCGCTGCTGGTCTTCGGCGAGCTCTACCGGATGAACGGCGTGACGCCGGACGGGAAACGGCTGATCCCGGCGGAATGGATCGCAGAATCCTGGAAGCCCCGGACGCAATCACGCTGGACCGGTGACGACTACGGCTATGGCTGGTTCTCGCGCCGGATCGAGGGCCAGGACGTGCACTATGGCTGGGGCTATGGCGGCCAGATGATCTATGTCGTGCCGGCACTCGAATTGACGGTGGTGATGACCTCGGACGCGGACGCACCCTCCGGCCGGACCGGGCATCGCGACCATCTCCACGCCTTGCTCGGTGAGATTATCGCCGCGGTTTCGAGCGCCGGGCGCTAGCAGGCTTCTCGGCAGGCGGCGCGGCGATCTCGCGCAAGAGCCAGTCGCGAAACAGAGACTCGATGCTGCCTTTCGGGCTGCCAGGCCGGCTGAGCAGGAAATAGGCGAATTGCTTCGGGCCGCGGAGCGAGAGCTCGAACGGCTTCACCAGGCGTCCGGCCGCGAGATCGTCGGCGATCAACGTGGAATCGCCCAAGGCGATGCCCTGGCCGTCGATCGCCGCCTGGATCGCCAGCGACGAATGCGCGAAGCAGACGGTGCGGCCGTGCCGCACGCCTTTGAGGTTCGCGGCGTCGAGCCAGGTCTCCCAGTTCGGCCAGCTGGCGCCCTGGGAATGCCAATCGACTTCCAGCAGCGTGTGCCGCAGGAGATCGCGGGGATCGGGCTTGCTCCGGCCGCCCGGCAGCAAGGCCGGGCTGCAGACCGGCACGATGTATTCGTCGCCCAGCCGATCGACCTGGTAATCGGGAAAGCTGCCGGCGCCGAACTGGATTGCCACATGATGCGCGCGGTTCGTGAGCTCGACCATGCGGTTCTGGATGTCGATGAAGACATCGACCTCCGGCACTTGCTCAAGGAAGCGGTCCAGCCGCGGCACCAGCCATTTCGCGGCGAAGGACGGCGGCGTGGTGACGCGCAGGCTCGGCTTGGTGGGCTTGAGCTGCGCCATCGCGTCGGCGATCTCCTCGAAAGCGCCGTCCACCGCCTTCTTCAATATCTCGCCCGAGGCCGTGAGGCGGACGGCGCGGGCGGTTCGATAGAAGAGTTTCGTGCCGAGCTGGTCTTCCAGCTCGCGGATCTGGTGGCTGACCGCGGCCTGGGTCACGCCGAGCTCGTCGGCCGCGGCGGTGAAGCTCTGCCACCGCGCGGCCGCGGCGAAGGATGGAAGCGCCCCGAAGCCTCGAATGGGCCGACTCATGTTTTCATTCCCTGTTGCATCCGGCCAACCCTAGCAGCAACGGCGGCGGCCCAGAAAGCCGATGCGCGCGAGCCCAAATCCGGTTCATGGATGCTGCAAAAAGGATTCGTTTGAGTTCGGCCAAGCCGCGCGGCACTCTGACTGCGCTCTACCTCCGGGAGCGAACGGTTTCGAAACCGCCGCTCCCTTTTTTTATGCGCTGAAGCCATCCGCAATGCCGTTCGCGCGCGTCCCTTTGCTGGTCTTCCAGGTCGGACTGGTCCTGGCCTGGAGCTCAGGCTATGTCGGCGCCATCATCGCCGCCGAGACCGATTCGGTCGTGCGCGTCCTGCTCTGGCGCTTCATTGGCGTCGCCCTGCTGTTCTCGCCGTTCCTGGTGCAGGCGATCCGCCGCGGCGTCACCTGGCGATGGGTGGCGCTGCACACGCTGCTCGGCGTGGTCGGCATGTTCATCTGCGTCGGGCTCGGCATCCAGTCGATCAACCTCGGCCTGCCGGCCGGAACCGGCGCGCTCATTTCGGCGCTGCAACCACTCGCCGCCGCCGTGCTCGCCGGGCCGCTGCTCGGCGAGCGGGTGCAGCGCAGCCAGTGGATCGGCCTCGGGATCGGCTTCATCGGCGTGATCTTCTCGGTCGGCGGGCTGACCGGCAGCAACCAGCTCCTCGGCTACATCTGCTCCTTCGGCTCGATGGCGGCGATGGTCGCGGCCACGCTGATCGCCAAGGCGCGCTGGGACGGATCGGATCTCTGGCCGGCACTCGGCATGCAGATGACGGTCACGGCACTGCTGTGGATCCCAGTCGCGCTCTACGACGGCGTGTTCTGGCCGGAGGCTTCATGGCACTTCGCCGGCGCGGTCGGCTGGGCGATCGCCTTTTCGACTCTGGGCGGCTACGGCTTCTACTACCTCTGCCTGATGCGCGCGGGCACGGTCCGCACCAGCAGCCTCATCTATCTGACGCCGCCGGTGACCCTGGTCTGGGCCTGGGCGATGTTCGGAGAGGCGATGTCGCTCTACACGATCGCCGGGCTGACACTCTGTCTCGCCGGGGTCTGGCTCGCGCGCGGCGAGCGGATGCCGAGAGCGGCGCTGGAGCCGGAGCAGGCCTAAACACGTCCGCCGCCAGCACTGTCACAAAACGGACGTTTGCAATTTCCTAATCATTTCGGTATTTCCCGAATCATGGAAAAGAATCTGGCGCTCGCGGCCTTCGGGGCTCTTTCGCAGGAAACCCGGCTCGACATCTTCCGGCGGCTCATTCGCGCCTATCCGGAGCCGATGCCGGCAGGAGAGCTGGCGGCGGAGCTCAAGATCCCGCCCAGCACGCTCTCGACGCATCTCGCCATCCTGAGCCGCGCCAGGCTGGTGACCGCCGAGCGCCGGGGCCGCACCATTCTCTATGCCGCCGACACCGACGGCGCCAAGGAGCTGCTGACCTATCTCATCAAGGACTGCTGCGGCGGCAAGCCGGAGCTCTGCCAACCGCTGCTCGAGGCGGCGATGCCGTCCTGCTGCTGAAGGGAATTGCCATGAGTCTGATCTTCAACGTCCTCTTCCTCTGCACCGGAAACTCGGCGCGGAGCATCATCGCCGAGGCCATTCTCGCGCGCGAAGGCAAGGGCAAGTTTCACGCCTACAGCGCCGGCAGTCAGCCCAAGGGTGCCGTGCATCCTTACGCGCTCGATCTCCTGAAGAAGCTCAACCATCCGACCGAGCATCTGCGCTCGAAAAGCTGGGACGAGTTCGCCGCACCCGGGGCGCCCGAGCTCGATTTCGTCTTCACGGTCTGCGACAACGCCGCCAGCGAAGTCTGCCCGGTCTGGCCGGGCCAGCCGATGACGGCGCATTGGGGCATTCCCGATCCGGCGGCGGTCGAAGGCAGCGAGGCGGAGAAACGGCTCGCCTTCGCCGACACCTATCGCCTGATGAGCAACCGGATCTCGATCTTCGTCAACCTGCCGATCCGGTCGCTCGATCGGTTGAGCCTGCAGAAGCGCCTGGCCGAGATCGGCCGCAAGTTGCCGGAATCGGCCTGAGCCCATGTCGACATTCGAACGCTATCTGACACTGTGGGTCGGCCTCTGCATCCTGCTCGGCATCGCGCTCGGGCATTTCATTCCCGGCGTCTTCGCCGCGATCGGCGGGCTGGAGATCGCCCAGGTCAACCTGCCGGTGGCGCTGCTGATCTGGCTGATGATCGTGCCGATGCTGATGAAGATCGACTTCGCCGCGCTCGGCCGGGTGAAGGAGCATTGGCGCGGCATCGGCGTCACGCTGTTCATCAATTGGGCGGTGAAGCCGTTCTCGATGGCGGCGCTCGGCTGGTTCTTCATCGCCTATCTGTTCCGCCCCTACCTCCCGGCCGACCAGATCGAGTCCTATATCGCCGGCCTCATCCTGCTGGCGGCGGCGCCCTGCACCGCCATGGTGTTTGTCTGGAGCAACCTCTCCAACGGCGAACCGCATTTCACCCTGAGCCAGGTGGCGCTCAACGACGTGATCATGGTCTTCGCCTTCGCACCCATCGTCGGCCTGCTGCTGGGACTCTCGGCGATCACCGTGCCCTGGCAGACGCTGCTGCTCTCGGTCGTGCTCTATATCGTGGTGCCGGTGATCCTTGCGCAGGTGGCACGGCGGCGCCTGCTGGCCGGCGGCGCGGCGCGATTCGGCCGCGCCCTGGCGGCGATCCAGCCGGTCTCGCTGCTGGCGCTGCTGACGACGCTGGTGCTGCTGTTCGGCTTCCAGGGCGAGCAGATCATTGCCCAGCCGCTGGTGATCGGGCTGCTGGCGGTGCCGATCCTGATCCAGGTCTATTTCAATGCCGGCCTCGCCTATCTCTTGAACCGCATTTCCGGCGAGGCGCATTGCGTCGCCGCACCCTCGGCCCTGATCGGCGCCAGCAACTTCTTCGAGCTCGCCGTGGCGGCGGCGATCAGCCTGTTCGGCTTTCATTCCGGCGCCGCGCTGGCGACCGTGGTCGGCGTGCTGATCGAGGTGCCGGTGATGCTGTCGGTCGTGAAGATCGTCAATGCGACGAAGGGTTGGTACGAGGCCAAGTCCGCGCAAACAGGAACAGCGTCAGCACGACGTTGAACAGGGCGACCCCGACCACGACGGCGAGAGCCGATTCCGTGCCCAGGCGTTCGATCAGCAACGCGCCGATCGAGGGCGACGCCGCCTGGGCGATCAGGCTCGGACGGGCGAGACGCCCCATGATCGGCGCGTAATCCGCAACGCCGAACAAGGCGAGTGGCAAGGTCGCGCGCGCGATCGATTCCAGTCCGATGCCCGCGCCGTAGCAGACCAGGGCCAGCGGAATGATCGGCGCCTCGGCCCAGAGCAGGCCGAGTCCCAGCGCCACCAGCGAAACCGAGGCGACCTTGGTCCAGATCGGATGGTGGTAACGGCTCACCAGCATCTCGATGAAGCGCGCGCCGACCTGTGACGGACCGACCAGCGCGCCGAGGCCGACGGCTGCGGCCAGGGCGATTCCCTTGTCCTGCAGGATGGTGAGGATATGCACCGAGATGATGGTGGAGAGCATCGAGCCGATCATGATCGCGGCGGCGAGGGTGAGGAAGATGAGACCGGTGTGCCTGGCCGGTTCGCGGTCCCTCTGATTCGCACGCTCCTCCGCATCCCAATCCGGCAGCGGGCCGCGCAAGGTCGAAAGGTGGAGCGGCAGCGAGAAGCCGAGATGGATGGCGGCATAGACGGCGCAGGTGCCGCGCCAGCCGAGTTCGGAGACCAGGAAGGCCGAGAGCGGCCAGCAGGCGGTGCTGGCAAGCCCGCCGAACAGGGTCAGCGTGGTGATATGGTGCCGTGCCGCCTGGCCATAGAGCCGACCGAGGGTCGAGAACGCGGCATCATAGAGCCCGGCGCTCATGCCGAAGCCGAGCACGATCCATCCGGCGATGAAGATCGGAAGGCTTGGCGAGACTGCGAGCACGAGTTGTCCGGTTGCGATCAGCAGGGCGCTCGCCGCGAGCACGGGACGACCGCCGAGACTGTGGATCTTGCGTCCCACCAGCGGCGAGGCAAGGCCGGCAATCAGCAGGCCGATCGACAAGCCCGCCACCACTGAGGTCAGCGGCCAGCCGGTATCGGCGGCGATCGGCTTCGCTAACACCGTCGGGAGATAGTAGGACGAACCCCAGGCCAGGATCTGGGTAACGCCGAGCGCGGGAACGACGAGGCGCGGTGATGGCGGTGATGGCATTCGGTTTTTGATTTAACCCGATACCGCGCTTGCTTTTGCCTCAGCCGGGCCGCAGCCGCAGCCGGTCTTCTGCGCCGCCTTCGCCACTTCGTCGGCAACACAGCAGGCCGAGGGTTCGACCTTGGGCGGGCCGCCGCAGCATCCTGCGCTGTCCGCGACGAAGTCGGTGGAGCAGATGCCGGTCTCGGGCAGCACGAGATGGACGTCGTCCGCGGCCTTCAAATCACCAGCGATCGCAGCCACGACCGAACGCGCCTGCTCGTAGCCGGTCAGCAGAAGGAAGGTGGGCGCGCGGCCGTAGCTCTTCACGCCGATCGTGTAGAAGCCCGGCTCCGGATGCGAGACCTCGCGGTGGCCATGCGGCGGCACCGAGCCGCAGGAATGGAGGTTGGGGTCGATCAGCGGCCCCAAGGCGCGGGTGCTTTCCAGCCAGGGATCGAGGTCCAGCCGCAGCTCGCGGGTCAGGGCAAGATCAGGTCGCTGGCCGGTCGCGGCAATGACCTCGTCCACCGGCGGCAGCGCGTTGCTTCCTGCGGAGAGCACCAGGCCGTCGGCGCCGCGCTCCACGGCGTCGGTCGAAAATCCGGTCACCAGCGTGATGCGCCCGGCTTCGACCAGGGCGCGGAGGTGCTGGCCGAGCCGGCCGCGGGCCGCGAGCTGGTCGGCATCGCCGCCGCCATAGATCTTCGCCATGTTCCGCCCGCGCACGACCCAGAAGAGATCGCGGCCGCCCGCCTCTTCGCCGAGCCGCACCAGGTCGAGCAGGACGTTGATCGCGGAATAGCCGGCGCCCACGACCGCCACGCTCTTTCCCGCATAGCGGGCGCGAGCCGCGCCGAGCACGTCGGGCATGCCATAGGCGATCCGCGCGGAGAACGTCGCCTCGCCCTTCGCGGCGAAACCCTCGGCGCCCAGCGGGTTCGGGTTCTGCCAGGTGCCCGAGGCGTCGATGACCGCGCGGGCACGGTCGATGCGGAGCGCGCCATCGGGCTGCGCGATGCGCAGGACGAAGGGCCGGGCTTCGCGATCGCTGCTGGCGACCTTGTCGATGCCCTGGCGCGAAAGACCGACCACTTTGGCTCCGGTCTCGATGTGCTTGCGTAGCACCGGAACTTCTGCGAGCGGCTGGAGATAGCGCTCGACCAACGCATCGCCGGTGGGGAGGGCGCCCGGATCCGGCAAGGTCCAGCCTTCGCGTTCCAGCAGGCCGCGCGAGACGGAATCAACGCTCTGTTCCCAGGTGGTGAAGATGCGCACATGGGCCCAGTCGCGCAGGTTGGCGCCGACCGTCGGCCCCGCCTCATAGACGCGAAACGGAATGCCGCGTTCGGCCAGATTGGCCGCGGCGGCCAGGCCGACCGGACCGGCACCGATGACGGCGACAGGCAGTGCGTCGCGCTGCGGATTCTGGGCGTTCATCGCGGACTCCTACGGTAATTCCAGCAGCATCGAAATAGGCAGGCAAAAAAAGTGGCGCTCATGCCGCCCTGCTCTTGCTCGCACAGGCATCCAGGCAGCATTCGTCCACCAGATAGCCGACCAGTGCGTTCATCGCCGGATAGTTGGCACGGCAGATCAAAGTGGTCGCCTGGCGCTCCTGGGCGATCAGTCCAGCTGTCTTCAGATGCCGGATATGGTGCGACAGGGTCGAAGCGGCGATGTCGAGCTTCGCCTGCAGCGAACCGACCGACAGCCCGCCTTCGCCGGCGCGAACCAGGGCGCGGTAAAGCTTCAACCGGATCGGGCTGCCGAGGGATTCGAGCTGGCGGGCGGCTATTTCGAGTTTCATGGAAATAAGATGCGCCTCGATGGGCACGCGGTCAAGCAATATTTCGAGAATAGTTGAAATATGATGCCGGATAGCCGCCGAACGGCCGCGGGCTGCCGGGCGTTTCGGCGATACAAGGCCGACCAAGGTCTGTGTTCGATCCCCGGGCTTGCCCGCCCAGAGCCTTGCGACGCACTGCCCAAGTTGACAAGATGCTGACAGCGCAATGGATCCACCATGCGCGTAAGCCGACCTGCCCCGATCGAGGGCGGGCATCAATCTGGGAGGAGCTTCGTGAGAAAATTCATCGCTGCGGCTCTTGTCGCCTCTGTTTTCGCCCTGCCCGCTTTCGCGGCGGAGGAATACAAGATCATGGCCCCAGCGGCGCCCGGCGGCGGCTGGGACCAGACCGCGCGCGCCATGCAGGCGGCGCTCCAGGACGGCGGCATTGCGCCGAGCGTGCAGGTGACCAACGTCCCCGGCGCCGGCGGCACGATCGGCCTCGCGCAATTCGTGAACCAGACCAGCGGCGATCCCTCGCAATTGATCGTCGGCGGCTACGTGATGGTGGGCGCGATCCTGACCAACAATTCGCCGGTGACGCTCGACCAGGTGACGCCGATCGCGCGCCTGACCGGCGAGTATGAGGCGATCGTGGTGCCCGCCGCGTCCGACATCAAGGACATGAAGGGCCTGGTCGAGAAGCTGAAGGCCGATCCCGGCTCCGTTTCATGGGGCGGCGGCTCGGCTGGCGGCACCGATCACATCACCGCGGGCCTGATCGGCAAGGCGGTCGGCGTCGATCCAACCAAGGTCAACTATGTCGCCTTCTCCGGCGGCGGCGAGGCGCTGGCCGCCATTCTCGGCAACCAGGTCACCGTCGGAATCTCGGGCTATGGCGAGTTCGCATCGCAGATCCAGGCGGGCGCGTTGCGCCTGATCGGCATCTCTTCCGAAGAACGGGTGGCCGGCATCGAGGCGCCGACCTTCAAGGAATCGGGAGTCGACGTCGCGATCCAGAACTGGCGCATGGTCGCCGCGGCCCCCGGCATCAGCGCCGAGCAGAAGGCGGCGATCACCGCCGATGTCGAGAAGATGGTGAACTCTCCCGCCTGGCAGAAGACCCTGACCGAGAAGGGCTGGGCCAACACCTATCTCGCCGGCGATGCCTTCTCGGCCCAGCTCAAGAAGGATGTCGAAGCGACGGGCGCGATTCTTAAGGATATCGGCCTGGTCAAGTGAACATGCCGAACGAGAACCAAGCCGCCCGGCCCGGGCCCGCAACGGGACCCGACCGGGCGGTGCTCGTGATCGCGGCCCTGCTGGTGCTGGCCGGTCTCGCCGTCGGCTGGGCGACGCTGCACCAGCCGACCACCATGGGCTATTCGCCGGTCGGCGCGCGCACCGTGCCGTTCATCATGGCGGGCGCCTTGACGGTGCTCGGCGCCTGCACGGCGGTTGCAGGATGGCGCGCGACCTTTCCGAAGCGCCAGAAGCAGGACATCCCGCCGATGCTCTGGCTGATCGGCGGGCTCGCGGTCCAGCTCCTCACCATGAAGACACTCGGCTTCTCGATCGCGACCGGGCTGCTGTTCGCGGCGGCGGCGCGCGGTTTCGGCCGCGGGCCGCTCTGGATGACGATTCCGATCGGAATCGTGGTCTCCTTTCTGGTCTGGGTGATCTTCGCCAAGGGCCTGCAATTGACCCTGCCCGCCGGCCCGCTCGAGAAGCTGTTCTGATGCAGACCTTCGAACTCCTCTGGCAGGGTTTGCAGACCGCGTTTCAGCTTTCGCATCTTCTGTTCGCGCTGATCGGCGTGACGCTCGGCACTGCCGTCGGCGTGCTGCCCGGCATTGGCCCGGCCCTGACCGTGGCACTGCTGCTGCCGGTCACCTACAAGCTCGACCCCGCGGGATCGCTGATCATGTTCGCCGGCATCTATTACGGCGGCATGTATGGCGGCTCGACCACCTCGATCCTCCTGAACACGCCGGGCGAGAGCGCCTCGATCATCACCGCACTCGACGGCAACCAGATGGCCAAGAAGGGCCGCGGCGGCCCGGCGCTGGCGACGGCGGCGATCGGCTCGTTCGTCGCCGGATTGCTGGCGACCTTGGCGCTCGCGTTCATCGCGCCATCGGTCGTCAAGTTCGCGCTCTCCTTCGGGCCGGCGGAATATTTTGCGCTGATGCTGCTGGCCTTCATGACGGTCTCGGCCGCCTTCGGCGAGTCCACCTTGCGCGGCCTCACCTCGCTGGTAATCGGGCTCACCCTGGGCCTGATCGGCATCGACCAGCTCACCGGCCAGGCGCGGCTTTCCATGGGCCTGCCCAATCTGCTCGACGGCATTTCGGTGACGACCCTCGCCGTCGCGCTGTTCGCGGTCGGCGAGGCTCTGGCGGTGGTCGCGGCGCATCGCACGGGCGACGGCAAGATCGAGGCGATCAAGGGCTCGGTGATGATGAGCGGCGAGGATTGGAAGCGGTCCTGGAAGTCCTGGCTGCGCGGCACCGCGATCGGTTTTCCGATCGGCGCCATGCCCGCGGGTGGCGCCGATGTCTCCAGCTTCCTCTCCTATTCGGTCGAGAAGCATTTCGCGAAGAACCCTGCCGAGTTCGGCAAGGGTGCGATCGAAGGCGTCGCCGGACCGGAAGCCGCCAACAATGCATCGGCCGCCGGAACCTTGGTGCCGCTGCTGACCCTGGGCCTGCCGACCACCGCGACCGCGGCGATCATGCTCGCCGGTTTCCAGCAATTCGGGCTGCAGCCGGGGCCCCTGCTCTTCGCCACCAACGCGCCGCTGGTCTGGGGCCTGATCGCGAGCCTGCTGGTCGCGAACCTGATGCTGCTGGTCCTGAACCTGCCGCTGATCGGGCTCTGGGTGAAGCTGCTCACCATCCCGCAGCCCTGGCTCTATGCCGGCATCCTGCTGTTCGCCACCTTGGGCACGATCGGCGCCGACGGCTCGACGGCAATGCTGGGGCCGATCCCGGTCTCGTTCGGTCTCGGCCTGCTGCTCGCCTTCGGGATCCTGGGCTACGTGCTCCGGCGCTTCCATTATCCGATCGCGCCGGTGGTGGTCGGATTGATTCTCGGGCCGATGGCGGAAAAGAGCCTGCGCCAGGCGCTGCAGATCAGTCAGGGCAACTGGCTCGCCCTGTTCCATTCCTGGATCGCGATCGTGCTCTGGATCCTCGCCGCCGCCGCGGTCGTGGTGCCGCTCTGGCTGCGCGCCCGCGGCAAGGACAAGGTGCTGCAGCAGATCGCCAGCGACACGGACTGAGCCGGAACCTTTCGCCGCAGCCTTGGCTTATCGGACTGTGAGCACTGCGGAAATCGCCGGCGATTATCTTCTCTATTTCATCCTGCCGCTTTGGGTCGCGGCCGGCTTCGCCGACTGGCTTTGCCATCGCCAGGCCCGGATCGAGAGCAATGCCGGCCCGAAGGAATCGCTGATCCATCTCGTCATGATGGGCGAGGCCGGCATCGCCGTTCTGGCCGGCCTGTTCTTCGCGGTGAACAGCGCCGTGATCCTGCTGATGCTGATCGCCTGGGCGCTGCACGAGGTGACGACGATGTGGGATCTCGTCTATGCCAATTCGGCGCGCGAAGTGAATGCGATCGAACAGCGGGTGCACGATTTCCTCGGCGCCATGCCGCTCTTGGCCCTGAGCTTCATCCTGATCATCTATTGGGGTCAATTCCTGGCGATCTTCGGCTTGGGCGATGAGCCGGCCGACTGGTCCTTCACCCTGCGCGATCTCGAAGTAGGACCCATCCACTTCTGGGGATTGCTCGGGTTGATGGGCATCAACCTGTTGCTTTTTATCGAGGAATTGCTGCGCGGGCTGCGTTTCCGTTCCTCACGCGGTCTTTACACGCCGGCGCCCTGATCCCCCTTGAATCATGACGGGTCCTGGCCCCAGCTTTATGGGGCGGCCGCGATCCCGCGGCCCATTCACGGAGCGTTCCATGCGGACCACCAAGCGACGGAAAGCCTCAAAACCGGGGCTCGAAGCGCATTACGTCTCGTCGACCCGGCCCATCGCCCAGCAGCCGGGCATCGCCAATCTCGGCCATTGGGTCATCCGGCCGGTGAATTCGCGCACCACTGCGCGGGTCTGGCGCTTCCACTAGCTCCCTTAGCGGTCGGCAAACCTGCCGACCGGCACGCCGGCCACGGCGAGGCGCAACACCGCGATGCGTCCGGATTGCGGATGCGGCGCGGCGTTGCCCTCGGCGAGGCTGGTGACGTAAAGCGTCTTCATATCCTCGCCGCCGAAGCAGGGCATGGTCGGCGCCGGGAACGGCATCGGCACGGTCTCCAGCAGCTTGCCTTCGGGGCTGAAGCGCTTCAGCACGCCCGCGGAAACGCCGGCGCTCCAATAGCAGCCTTCGACATCGCACGCCCCGCCATCGGGGCGGCCGGCCTCTTCTGCGATGTCGGCGGCGATGCGGCGGCGGTTCGACCAGGCGCCGGTCTTGGGCTGAAAGTCATAGGCATCGATCCAGCGGCCGCGCGAATCCGAATGGAACATCACCGTCCCGCCCGGGCCCCAGGCGAGCCCGTTCGGCACGGTCATGCCGCTGAGCTTCTCCTCGGCCTTGCCGTCGGCGGTGATGCGATAGAGCTTTCCCGTCGATTCCCGCACCGGCCGGTCGTCCATCGTGCCCACCCAATAGGCACCGTCCGGTCCGATCTTGCCGTCGTTCAGGCGATTGACCGCCGGTTCCGCGGGAAACGCGCAGAGTTCCTGGCGCGCGCCATCGGCGGGATCGAACAGCATCACGCTGCGCGCGACGCCGACGATGAAGCGGCCGCTCGCACAAAGCCCGAAAGACCCGACTTTGCCGGGAAAGCGCCAGCTCTCCATGACCTCCCCTTTCGGATCGGCCGCATGGATCGTGCCCTCGGTGATGTCGCACCAGAGCAGGCGCCCTTTATCCGCATCCCAAACAGGGCTTTCGCCGAGGCGGTTTTTATGCGCGCCGAACAGGGCGGGTGCGCCGATCACGACCGAAGCTGTCATCTTTTGTTCCTGAGGCATTCGCGGGAAAGGCCGATACCTTAGTCGCAGCCGCGGAGAAATTGCCAGCGCGGATCGCATCGGGCTAACGTGCGGCATCCCCTTTCAGTGAGGATCTCCCATGGAACTCGGCTTGATCGGCCTCGGCAATATGGGCGGCAATATCAGCCGCCGTCTCATGCGCGCGGGACACAAATGCATCGTCTTCGACACCAAGGCCGAAGCGCGCAGCGTGCTGGCGAAGGACGGCGCGGTTGACGCTGAGTCCCTGGAGGCGCTGGTCGCCGGATTCAAGGAGAAGCCGCGCGCGGTCTGGGTCATGCTGCCGGCAGGCAAGATTACCGAGGACACGGTCCACCGCCTGGCCGCGCTGATGCAGCCCGGCGACATCATCATCGACGGCGGCAACAGCTACTACAAGGACGATGCGCGGCGTGCGAAGGAACTGGCGAAGCAAGGTATCCGCTATGTCGATTGCGGCACGTCGGGCGGCGTCTGGGGTCTCGATCGCGGCTATTGCATGATGATCGGCGGCGAGAAAGAGGTGGTGCAGCATCTCGACCCGATCTTCTCCACCCTGGCTCCAGGCATCGGCGAGGTGCCGCGCACCCTCGGGCGCGACGGCGAGCCGTCCCAGGCCGAGCGCGGCTATATCCATGCCGGTCCCAGCGGTGCCGGCCACTTCGTGAAGATGATCCACAACGGCATCGAATACGGGATGATGCAGGCCTTCGCCGAGGGCTTCGACATCCTGCGCAACAAGAACTCCAAGGAACTGCCGGAAGGCGAGCGGATGGAGCTCAATCTCCCCGACATCGCCGAGGTCTGGCGGCGCGGCAGCGTCGTCACATCCTGGCTGCTGGATCTGAGTGCCGCGGCCTTGCTCAAGGATCCGGCGCTCGAGGGCTTCTCGGGCTTCGTCCAGGATTCCGGCGAAGGACGCTGGACCATTGAGGCCGCGATCGAGGAAGCGGTACCGGCCGAAGTGCTGGCCGCCTCGCTCTTCGCCCGCTTCCGCTCGCGCCAGGAGCACACGTTCGGCGAGAAGCTGCTGTCGGCGATGCGCTTCGGCTTCGGCGGGCATCTCGAACGGCCGAAGAAATAGGTGCGCCGATGAACGACATGCACCGGAAGCCGACCGCCCGCGTCGATGCGCCGCCGCGCCGCGTTCCCGAACCGGCCGATCCCTGCGCCATGGTAATCTTCGGCGCCGGCGGCGATCTCACCCACCGGCTGCTGATGCCGGCGCTCTACAATCTCGCGCAGACCAAGCTGCTGCCTGAGAATTTCGCGCTGATCGGCCTCGGCACCGCCGACCGCACGACCCAAAGCTGGCGCGACGACCTCCGTGCCGGGCTGGAACGCGCGCAGAGCCGGATCGGCGAGATCGACGACGCCGTCTGGCACAAGCTTGCGCCGCGCATGCAGTATCTGCGCGGCGATCTCAACGATGCGGCACTCTACACGAAGATCGGCGCTGCGCTCGAAGAGACCGACCGCCAATACCAGACCGGCGGCAACGTGATCTTCTACCTCGCGGTCGCCGACCGCTTCTTCGCGACCATTGTGGACAAGCTCGGCGAAGCCGGCCTTACCCATCAGAACCTCGACGGCGACGGCAAGCGCTTCTGGCGCCGCGTGGTCATCGAGAAGCCGTTCGGCAACAGCGTTGAATCCGCCCGCACCCTCAATGACCACATCCTGAACACGCTGCGGGAGAACCAGGTCTTCCGCATCGATCACTATCTCGGCAAGGAGACGGTCCAGAACATCATGGCGTTCCGCTTCGCCAACGGGCTGTTCGAGCCGCTCTGGAATCGCGACCGGGTCGACCACGTGCAGATCACGGCAGCAGAGACCGTCGGCGTGGAGAAGCGGGGCAAGTTCTACGAGGCGACGGGCGCGCTGCGCGACATGGTGCCCAACCATGTCCTGTCGCTGCTCTCTCTCGTCGCGATGGAGCCGCCGGCGCGATTCGATGCCGCCTCGATCCGCAACAAGAAAACCGAAGTCTTGAACGCGATCCGGCCGGTGACGCCGGAACACGCAGTCCGCGCCCAGTACGGCGCCGGCATCGTGGGCGGCGAGAAGGCGGTGGCCTATCGCCAGGAACCCGATGTAGCGCCCAACTCGACGGTCGAGACCTACGTGGCCCTGGAGCTCGAGGTCGACAACTGGCGCTGGGCCGGGGTGCCGTTCTACATCCGCACCGGCAAGCATCTTTCCGACCGCAAGACCGAGATCGCGATCCGCTTCAAGCAGGCGCCGGCGGCGCCGTTCAGCGACATCCCGCATTGCGGTTTGCGGCCCAATTGGCTGGTGCTGCGCATCCAGCCGGACGAAGGCATCTCACTGCAGTTCGAGGTAAAGCGTCCCGGCCCGGTGCTCGAGCTCGCGGCGGTGAAGATGGACTTCCACTACAATGACTGGTTCCCGCCCGAACCCAATGTCGGCTACGAGACGCTGCTCTACGACGTGATGATCGGCGATCCGACACTGTTCATGCGCGCCGACACGGTCGAGCAGGCCTGGCGCATCGTGCAGCCGCTGATCGACGCCTGGGCCACCGACCAGGGGCCGATCGCGACCTATCCTTCCGGCAGCCACGGCCCGGCCGCCGCCGACGAGCTGATCGAACGCAGCGGCCGCAGCTGGCGGCCGGTCGATCTGCCGCCGGAATTGCGCAGCTGAACCGCCATCGGAGAACAAGCGATGCAGACGGAGACCATCACCTACGAGGCGGACGGCCTGCGCTTCAAGGGCACCCTGTTCCTCCAGGCCGGCACCAAGCCCAAGCCCGGCGTGCTGGTATTTCCGGAGGCCTTCGGCCTCGGCGAGCATGCGCTGTCGCGCGCCGAGGGGCTGGCGGAGCTCGGCTATGCCGCGCTCGCCTGCGACATTCACGGTGACGCACGGCTGCTCACCGACCTCGGCGAGGCGATCGGCCTGCTGAAGCCGCTCTATGCCGATACCAAACGCATGCGCGCTCGCGGCCTCGCTGCGTTGCAGGCGCTCGCCACCCGCAAGGACGTCGATCCGAAGCGGACGGCCTCGATCGGCTTCTGCTTCGGCGGGACCATGTCGCTGGAGCTCGCACGCGCTGGCGCGGACCTGAAAGCGGTGGTCGGCTTCCACAGCGGCCTTTCGACCACGGCACCGAAGACCGATGCCAAGGCCTTCAAGGGCAAGATCCTGGTCTGCATCGGCGCCGACGATCCGTTCATCAAGCCGGAAGAGCGCAATGCCTTCGAGGAGGAGATGCGCAATGCCGAGGTCGACTGGCAGATGCATCTCTACGGCGGCACGGTGCACAGCTTCACCAACCGCAAGGCCGATGAGCGCGGCAATCCGGCCGCCATGCGCTACACCGAATCCGCCGACAAGCGGTCCTGGACGGCGATGCGCGAGCTGCTCTACGCGGTGCTCGACGACGAAGGCTAGCCCTTCAAGACCTTCTCGATCTCGGAAAGACTGGGCATCGAGGGGGCGGTGCCCGGACGCGTCACCGAGATTCCGGCGGTGGCGCAGCCGAAGCGCACGGCCTGCAGCGGATCCATGCCGCGGGCCAGGGCGGCCGCGAAGCCGCCATTGAAGGCGTCGCCGGCGCCGGTGGTCTCGACCACGGGCGCCACTTTGAACGCCGGCACCAGTTCCGAACGCCCGGCCGTGTGGTAGAGCGCGCCCATCTCGCCCAGCGTGACGATCGCCGCCTTGGCACCCTTCTTCAGCAGGGCATCCGCAGCCTTGCGCGCGCTGTCGGCGGAATCGACCTTGATGCCGGTCAGCTCCTCTGTCTCGGTCTCGTTCGGGGTCACGTAGTCGGAAAGCGCGAAGACCTTGTCTTCGAGCGGCGCGGCCGGCGCCGGGTTGAGGATCGTGACGGCACCCCCGCCCCGCGCGATCTCGAGCGCGCGGATCGCGGCCGGCATTGGCTGCTCCAATTGGGTCACGAACACCTTGGCCTTGGCGATGAGATCACGCCGCGCATCCATATCGGCGGCGCTGATCGTGGTCGCCGCACCTGGGCAGACGATGATCGCGTTGTTGCCGGTCGATTCCTCGATGAAGATGTAGGCGGCGCCGGTATAGCTGTCGTCCATCTGGGTGATCGCCGGCTTCACCCCCGCAGCCTTCCAGGTGGCGAGCGCCATGTCGGCGAAGGGATCACGCCCAAGCTTGGTGATGAAGGTGACGTCGCCGCCCGCCTTGGCCGCGGCGACGGCCTGGTTGGAGCCCTTGCCGCCGGGGCCGAGCGCGAAGCTGGTGCCGAGGATGGTCTCGCCCATGCGCGGCGCGCGCGGGGCGCGATACGCGGTGTCGGCGACGAACACGCCGAGGATGACGATGTCGGACATTTTAGTGGATCAGTACTTCACATCGGGCGAGATCACGCCCTTGGTCAGGATGAAGCAGCCGTAGAAGCGGCGCTCGCCGGTCTGGATCACGCAATAGGCGCTCTTCGCCTTCTCGTAGAAAGCGAAGCGCTCGATGCCGACCAGCGGCCAGGACTTGTTCTCGGCGGCGTCGATCGCCTTCTGCACTTCCTTCTGCACCGCCGGGATCTCTTTCGGCTTGCCGACGACTTCCATGCGCGCCGCGGCATCGTCAATGAAGGAGTCCAAGGGCATGACGCTCAGCACCGCTGCGGCGGCCTGCGCGGCCGGTGCGTCGATCCGCAGCAGTTGCCCCAGCGCGGTCTGGCGCGCGATCGAGTCCGATGGAAAGTTGGTGTCGGACAGAACCAGATAATCGCCATGGCCCATAGCGCGGAGCGCATAGAGCACGTCCGCGTTCAAGAGCGGATGGATCCCCTTCAGCATCCCCGAAGACTCCCTGTGATTTTTAAGTTAGACTCGTTGACCGGATTGCTCGTCGAACAGGTGGACCTGCTCGACCCGCGGGCGCAGATGCACGGTCTGGCCGGGCGCGAATTGATGGCGCTCGCGGAACAGCGCGACCACCTCTTCCTCGCCCATGCGCACCACCACCATGGTCTCCGAGCCGGTCGGCTCGACCACGGCGATCTTGGCCGGGAAGCCGTCATTGGCGAGTTCCAGATGCTCCGGCCGGATGCCATAGACCACGGGCTGGCCGTCGGCCACCGTGTGCTTGCCGGTCACGGGAAGCCGCGTGCCGCCGACGTCGATGGACCCGTCGCTCTTCGCCGCACCTTTGAGGAAGTTCATCGCCGGCGAGCCGATAAAGCCGGCAACGAAAAGATTGCGCGGGCTGTCATAGAGCTCCAAGGGCGTCCCGATCTGCTCGATGATGCCGTCATGCATCACCACGATGCGATCGGCCATGGTCATGGCCTCGATCTGGTCGTGGGTGACGAAGATGGTGGTGGTCTTCAGGCGCTGGTGCAGCTCCTTGATCTCGGTCCGCATCTGCACGCGCAGCTTGGCGTCGAGGTTGGAGAGCGGCTCGTCGAACAGGAACACCTGCGGATCGCGCACGATGGCGCGGCCCATGGCGACGCGCTGGCGCTGGCCGCCGGAGAGCTGGCGCGGAAAGCGGGTGAGATAGGGCTTCAAGCCCAGGATGTCCGCCGCCTTCTGCACCCGGTCGTTGACCGTCGCCTGGTCGGTCTTCCGGAGCTTCAAGGCGAAGGCCATGTTGTCCGCGACCGTCATATGCGGATAGAGCGCATAGTTCTGGAACACCATGGCGATGTCGCGCTGGGCCGGCGGCAGGTGGTTGACGACGCGCTCGCCGATCTGGATCGTGCCGGCGCTGATGGTCTCGAGCCCGGCGATCATCCGGAGCAGGGTCGACTTGCCGCAACCCGAAGGACCGACCAGCACGACGAACTCGCCATCGGCGATGTCGAGATCGACGCCGTGGATCACATCGACGGCACCGAACGTCTTGCGCACCGCGCGGATGGTTACCTGCGCCATGTCTCCTCCCTACGCCTTATTGCAATCGTTTCGTAATCTGAACTACCCGACCCCCGGACCGAAGTCTATCCGGAACCAGCCCTTGCGGAGCCGGGCCTCTGCCTGAACCAAGGTCTATTTCGCACCTGCGATCCCATCAGAGTCCTTTGCTGATGAATAGAGAGTTTATTGACACTCCGCGCAACTGCTTCAATACTTCTTTCGCCGCAAAACCGATTTTATTGGGGCCAAACCGGGGTTTCAATCAGACTGGACCTGCGGACCACGAAAACAGAATTTCTTCCGGGGAGGATGACGTCGATGAAAAGCCATATCTATGAACTCGCCATGCAGGCGAACCGCCGGCAGGTGCTGAAAGGCATGGCCGGGGCGACCGCCCTCGCCGCGGGCGCCGCCACGTTGGGTGGATTCCCGAAGGATGCGCGCGCGGATTTCCGTGCCGATCTCCTGAAGATTCCGGGCGTCGGCAAGGGCTCCCCCACCGATGCCGACTGGCAGAAGGTCGGCGAGATGTGCCTCGGCGCCACCAAGGAGTCGATCAAGGAAGGCGAGTTCAAGGGCGTCGAGCTCACCTTCATGGGCCTGAACAACCAGAACCAGCATAATTTCCTCTATCGCGGCTTCCTGAAGCCTTGGGAGGCCTACACCGGCGCCAAGATCACCTGGATCGATCTCGCCCAGGCCGACTACAACCCGCGCCTGCAGCAGGCGATCGCGACCGGTACCGTCGATTTCGACATCATCGAGATGGGCGCGCCGTTCGAGGGCGATGTCTGCGGCAAGGGCCTTGCTTCGGTCATGCCGGATTGGGTCAAGAAGCAGATCGACATGGATGACTATGTCGATTACCTCAAGGCGCCGGTCGGCACCTGGGACGGCAAGACCTATCGCATCTCCTGCGACGGCGACTGCCACAATTTCAACTACCGCACCGACTATTTCAGCGACGCCGAGCTCGCGAAGCAGTGGAAGGAGAGCGGCGGCCAGGGCGAATGGGGCGTGCCGAAGACCTGGCAGCAGGTCCAGGCGGTCACCAAGTTCCTCAAAGGCAAGCAGGTCGCTGGCCAGGATGCCTTCGGCTATCTCGATCCCTGCAAGGGCTGGGGCGGCTTCGGCTTCTACTTCCTGGGCAGCCGCGCCACGGCTTATGCCAAGCACCCGGACGACAAGGCCTGGCTGTTCGACATCGACAACATGAAGCCCCGGATCAACAATCCGGCCTGGGTCCGGGCGATCCAGGACGTGGTCGATGTGCTGCAATACGAGCCGGCCGACCAGATCAACGCCGACCCCGGCACCACGGCCTTCCAGCAGTTCCTGGCCGGCGTCGGCGGCATGGTCTCCTGGTGGGGCGATGTCGGCTCCAACGCCAAGACCAGCGATTCCTCGGTCATCGGCGACGTCGTCGGCTTCTCGATCCTGCCGGGCTCGGACGACGTCTACAATTCCAAGACCGGCAAGTGGGACAAGCTCGCCTCGGGTCCGAACTACGCGCCCAACATGGCCTATATTGGCTGGGGCGTGTACGTCATGGCCCGCGTGGACAGCGATTCCAAGAAGCAGAAGGCGGCCTGGTCGGCGGCGGCCCATCTCGGGGGCAAGGATCTGTCGCTCTGGTGCGCAGCCTATCCCTCCGGCTTCCAGCCCTACCGCAACAGCCATTTCAACGTGCAGGAATGGGTAGCGGCCGGCTACGACGAGGCCTTCATCACCAGCTACCTCAATTCGGAGAAGGACTCCTACAACCATCCGAATGCCGCGATCGAGCCGCGCATCCCCGGCATCTTCCAGTACTACTCGACCGCCGAGGACGAGCTGCAGAAGATCTTTGCCGGCCAGGTGCCGGTCCAGCAGGGCGCCGACAACATCGCCGCCGCCTGGGAGAAGATCACCGACTCGATCGGCCGTGAGAAGCAGCTGGCGCTCTACAAGGCATCGCTCGGCGCCTGATCCTCTGGCCGGGTGACTGACACCGTTCGGCCGGTGACGCTTGCAGCGTCGCCGGCCGATCGTTTATCTAGCAGCCGAATATTCCCGTAGGCGACGAGACTTCATCGATGGCGAGCGCCGAAACCACACCGCTTGAACCCACCGGCGATCCGATTGCGCCGGGGCGCAAGGCCGCGGGCCGCGCGCTGATCTGGAGCGCCTCGATCATCCTTGGCCTGGTCGTGCTGATGCAGGCCCTGAACGCGGCGGGCCAGGGCCCGATGCATTTCGACACCTGGCGCCCGACGCTCTACGCCTACGTCCTCTGGGCGATCGCGCTCGGCGCGGCGCAGGTGATGATCCGCGGCGAGGCCGGGCAGCGCGCGCTGTTCATCCTGCCGGCGGCGCTGTTCACCGTGGCGGTGGTGATCTTCCCGACCTTCTTCGGACTCTACATCGCCTTCACCGAGTGGAACCTCTCCTCCTTCGAGGGCCGGCGGTTCAACGGCATCGACAACCTCGTTCAGCTGTTCCAGGACTCGTTCTATTGGAAGGCGCTCGGCAACATGGTGTTCTACGTGGCCATGGTGCTGGTCGAATACGCGATCGCGTTCGGGCTGGCACTGCTGCTGAACGCCGATATCCGCGCCCGCAAGTTCTTCCGCGTCGCCTTCCTGATCCCCTTCATGCTGAGCCCGGTCGCGGTCTCCTGGATGGTGGGCAAGTCGCTCATGGAGGTCCGCTTCGGCCCGCTCGCCAGCCTCGCCAAGCATCTCGGCTGGAGTTCGCCCAACTTCTTCGGCTCGGGCTGGGCCGCGAGCTTCAGCATCGAGGCGCTCGACGCCTGGGTCTCGATCCCGTTCATCATGATCCTGCTGCTGGCCGGATTGCAGGCCATGCCGAAGGAAGTCCAGGAGGCGGCGCGGGTCGATGGCGCGACGCCCTGGCAGTCGTTCTGGAAGATCACCTTTCCGCTGATGCTGCCGGTTTCGGCGACCGCGGTGATCTTGCGCATCATCTTCAAGCTGAAGCTCGCGGATATCGTCATCAACATGACCTATGGCGGCCCCGGCGGCGCCACCGACACCGTCTCCAGCTACATCTTCCGGCAATATCGCGACCGGTCGAACGTCGGCTACGGCACCATGCTGGCGATGTTCTACCTGGTGCTGATCATCATCTTCATCACCCTGCTGCTGAACTTCGTCAGCAAGTACATGAAGAAGGTGACGTGATGATGGAGTTTGGAATGCGGGCGGAGATTTGATGTGGTGATGACCGCAGCCAACCTAAGCACCGACGTCGGCGAGACCGCGGGCGAGCGCAACAAGCGCATCCTCGGCCGCGTCGGCATCTACGGCGCGCTCATCTTCTGGGCTTTCGTCTCGCTGTTCCCGGTCTATTGGACCATCACCACAACCTTCAAGACCGCGCGCGACGTGACCCAAGGCCATATCGTGCCGTTCGTCGATTTCCAGCCGGCCTGGATCGGCTGGCGCTCGCTCGGCCTTTCGCCGGACACGATCGACCAGGTCTCGACCGTGCGCGACGAGTTCCTCGGCCGTTTCCTCAACAGCATCATCGCTTCGGTCGGCGCCTCGCTCCTGGCGGTGCTGATCGGCTCGCTCGCCGCCTACGGCCTCTCGCGCTTCCAGTACAAGTTCCTCTGGATGAAGAACAAGGACATCTCCTTCTTCTTCCTCTCGCAGCTCATCCTGCCGCCGGTCGTGCTCGCCCTGCCCTTCCTGGTGCTCTACAAGGAGCTGGCGCTGCTGGACACGCGGATCGGCATCATCCTGCTCTATACGTTGACGGTGCTCCCCATCGTCATCTGGATCATGCGCGACCAGTTCGACACGATTCCGGTCGAGCTCGACGAGGCGGCCCAGGTGGACGGCCTCTCGGTCTGGGGCGTGTTCTTCCGGATCGTGCTGCCGATCGCGCTCCCCGGCATGGTCGCGGCCTTCATCCTCTCGCTGATTCTCTGCTGGAACGAATATTTCTTCGCGGCACTCCTGACCGGCACCAACGCGAAGACCCTCCCGGTCATGGTGGCGAGCCAGACCGGCTCCCAGGGCATCAGCTGGTGGGCCATGGCGGCGCTCGCCACCTCGGCGATCGCGCCGCTGGTGGTGATCGGCATCGTGCTCGAGCGCTACATCATCAAGGGCCTGACCGCCGGCGCCGGCAAGTAGGATCTGGACGGCGCCTCGGCGCGCGCCCATCTTCGATTGATGCTCCGACCCGAACCGAGTCTCGCCGCGCGCTCCTGGCGCCGGCTCTTGGGTTTCAGCCTCTTCCTCGCGGTGCTGATCTTCCTGCCTGCGGGCACGCTCGACTACTGGCAGGGCTGGACCTATCTCGGAATCTTCATCGGCTGCTGCGTGCTGACGACGGCCTCGCTGCTCGAGCGCGACCCCGCTTTGGTGGCGCGGCGGCTCGAGGTCGGCCCGAAGGCGGAGAAGGAACCGGCCCAGAAGCGAATCCAGCTTGCGGCGAGCCTCTGTCTCCTCGCCCTCTATATCGTCTCGGCCCTCGACTTCCGGTTCCGGTGGTCGCCGGTGCCGGCCGGCCTGGTGCTGTTCGGCGATCTCCTGGTCGTCCTCGGCTTCGCCCTGATGTATCGGGTCTTCAGAGAGAATTCCTATGCCGCAGCCACGGTCACCGTGGAGGCGGAGCAACGCGTGATTGCGACCGGACCTTATGCTCGGGTCCGGCACCCGATGTATTCGGGGGCGCTGCTGCTCTTTCTCGGCACGCCCTTGGGTTTGGGCTCATGCTGGGGATTGCTCCTCTTCGCCGCCGCCGTGGCGATCCTGATCGCGCGGCTCAAGAATGAAGAACAGTTCCTGCTGCGCAATCTTCCCGGCTACGACGGCTATCGCCGGCGGGTGCGCTTCCGGCTGATTCCACGCATCTGGTGACGCAAACAAGAAGCGGAGAGGATGGGCCTCTCCGCTTCTGCTATCTCGCCTCCTGATGTTGATGATCGGTCGGCTTCGATCTCCAGATCGGGTGCTTGCGCGCTAGCGCAATCCGCCTTTGCGCCCGGCTTCGGCAGCCCGTTCGCGGTTGAACTTGAAATTCCCGCCGCTCACCTGGCCGCCCTTGTGGCCGGCCGCGGCCGCGCGCTGCGGATCATTGCGGAAGTTGCCGCCACTCTCATGGCCGCCCTTCGCCGCGATTGCACGCTGCTTGTCTTCATCCATCGAGGCGAATCCACGTCCTCCTTGAGTCTGCGCCATCCACTTCTCCTTCACTCGTGTTTTCTGACAAGCGACATTGTCCGCCGCTGTCTTATCCAATGAAGGCCGCGCGCCGATGTTCCGACAAATGCGGCAGAAAATGCCGCAATTGCCCTGAAAAATGTAACAGCGAGGCGGGCTGCGCATCCGGCTTGGGGCTTGGCGGCCCGCCGGGAACTCCATTCTTGGGGTGTGATTGATCGCCTGCGAGGAACCGCCTGTGAGCATGCAGCACAAATTGAAGACGGCGCTCGACGAGACCCGCATGCTGATGATGGGCTCGCAGATCCTGTTCGGCTTCCAGCTCGAGGCTGTCTTCCAGAAGAGCTTTCCGGCGCTCGACGAGGGTCGAAAGGGACTGACCGCACTCGCGATCCTGCTGATGGCCGGCACGATCGGCGTGCTGATCGCGCCGTCCTGCCGGCACCGCCTCCTGGAAGAGGGCGAAGCGAGCCCGACCATGCTGCGGATGACGACGCGCTGCGCGGCGATCGCGTTGCTGCTGTTCTCGGCCAGCCTCGGCTGCGATCTCATCATCGTCTTCGGCATCGATTTCGGCAACGCAGCGAGCGTCACGGTCGGCCTTGCGGTGGTGGCACTCGCCCTGGCGGCCTGGTTCGCTTCGGCGTGGGCCCTGCGCACCGCGCGCAGCGTCAAGGAGGAAGAGATGCATAAGATGTCCGGCGCGAGCGCCTCGATACCACGACCAAAATCGAGCAGATGCTGACCGAGTCCCGCGTGATCCTGCCCGGCGCCCAGGCCCTGTTCGGCTTCCAGCTGATCGTCATGCTGGCACCGGCGTTCCGCGAGCTGCCCGATGCGACCAAGCTGGTGCATGTCGCTTCGCTGCTCTCGGTCGTCCTCGCCATCATCCTGCTGATGGCACCGGCCGCAATCCACCGGCTCGCCTTCGGCGGCGAGGACACCGAGAAGATGTTGCACCTCGGCTCCGGGCTGGTGACGGCGGCACTGCTGCCGCTCAGCCTGGGCATTGCCGGCGATATCTATGTCGCGGTCGGCAACAGCCTCGACAGCGAGGCGGCCGGTGCCGCGGCGGCGCTTTTGATCTTCGTGCTGCTGCTGTCGATCTGGTACGCCTGGCCGCTGCTGGTGCGGGCGCGCGTTCGGTCCCGACATTCGGAACCCGGGCCCAAGGCCGTCGTTAAACCGTGATTGCAGCATGAGACGCGCGCGAGCGAGATTGGAGGGAAGGATGCGGGTAGCGGAAGTCATGAGCCGGAACGTGCAGCTGGCCAGCCCCAGCGACAGCCTGCAGGATGTGGCGAAACGCATGATCAGCGACGATATCGGCTTCATGCCGGTCGGCGAGAACGACCGGCTCGTCGGCACCATCACCGACCGCGACATCGTCGCCCGCGCCGTGGCGCAAGGCCGCGACAGCAAGTGCACGGTGCGCGAGATCATGAGCGGCAATGTCAAATACTGCTATGACGACGAGGACGTGGATCACGTCATCCAGAACCTCGGCGACATGCAGCTGCGCCGCCTGCCGGTCGTCAACCGCGACAAGCGCCTGGTCGGCGTCATGAGCCTCGCCGATGCCGCACGCAAGGTCGACCCCGCCGGTGCCGGTACCGGCCTCAGCGAGATCACCTCACCCGGCGGCCGGCACTCGCAGTCGCGGCACTGAGTTACTCGTCGAGCACCGGTTTCAGATCGACCGTCCGGATCTCGGCGCCGTGGATGACGGTGATCGGCGTGGTGCGTCCCGCGGTCTCCGCCGTCAGCAGCCGATGCAGGTCGTCAACGCTGAAGACCGGACTGCCGGCGAAGTCGAGAATGACGTCGCCCTTGGTGAGTCCCGCTGCGGCGGCGGGGCCGCCCGTCTGCACTTCCAGAATCTGGACGCCGGAGCCTTCGGCACGACGCAGGCGGCGCGCCAGCCGCGCATCCAGCATGATGGTCTGTGCGCCGAGCCCCAAGCGGCTGCGGCGCACGCGGCCGTCCTTCATCAGGCGCGTGGTCACATCGACCGCCGTGTCGATGCCGATCGCAAAGCAGAGTCCCTGCGCGCGGCCGATCATCGCGGTGTTGATCCCGACCACGCGACCGTTGCCGTCGGCGAGCGCGCCGCCGGAATTGCCGGGATTGAGCGGCGCGTCGGTCTGAACCACGCTCTCGATCAACCGGCCGCTGGGCGAGCGCAGCGTGCGGCCGAGCGCGCTGACGATGCCGGCGGTGACCGTCGCCTGGAAACCCAGAGGATTGCCGATCGCGACCACCAGCTGGCCGACCTTGAGCTTGCCCGAGCTGCCGAAGGTGGCATGCGGGAGGCCGGCACCCTGGAGCCGCAGCACGGCGAGATCGGTTGCCGGGTCGTCGCCAATGAGCTGCGCGTCGAACTGCCGGCCGTCGGTCAAGCTGCCGGAAAGCCGCGCGGCGCCGCTGACCACATGGCTGTTGGTCAGAAGATAGCCGTCCGGCGCGAAGAGCACGCCGGAGCCGGTGCCGCCCCGGCTCTTCTCACCGGGATGGGCCAGGATATGGACGACCGCGGGCCCGACCGTCTCGAAGGTCTTGGCGACGCGGGCCGAATAGGGGTCCAGCTCCTCCCCCGGATTCTCAGGGGAGCGGGAGCCGGCGTCTTGGAATGAATCGTATGGCATGACGGTTAGATGGGCGTCGAAACGGACCGGTGCAAGGTTGCGCTATGTGCGGGTCAGCACAGCGCTCAGCGCCGGTTTCTGGGCCAGGGTCTGGTAGACGACGCAATAGCGCTCGGTCAGTTTCAGCAGAGTGTCGAGCTTCTCCTGGGGCGCGTCGCTGTCGATCGCGAAGACAAGGCGAATAGCGCGGAATCCGACCGGTGCATCCTTGGCGACCCCCAAGGTGCCGCGAAAGTCGAGGTCGCCTTCCGCACTGACGGTAGCCTTGCGCAGCGGAATTTCAAGGGCCGTCGCCACGGCTTTCAGGGTGACGCCGGCGCAGGCGACCAGGGCCTCGAGCAGCATGTCGCCGGAGCAGAGCTCCATTCCCGTGCCGCCGGTCGCCGGATGCAGGCCGGCGGCGGCGATGGCGCGCCCGGTCTCGACCTTGCAGGCGATGTGCACATCATCGATGTCGCCGCGGGCCTTCAGGGTGATGAGCGCGCGCTCGGGCTCCGACCGGTAGCGGTCTTTGAGCGGTGCCTGCAGATTGCGGAGTTCCGACGCGTCCATGGTCCCTCTCTTGCCGAAGCCCACCCTTGATGAAAGGGGGCGATCGGGGGAAGCTTAGCGCTTCACATTGGGGAGGCGCATCATGGCAAATGTGCGAGGGGGGCTCATCCAGATGAGCCTCAAGGCGTCCACCGAGAAATCGCCGGAGGAGATCCGCAAGGCGATGCTCGATGCCCATCTGCCGCTGATCGAGGAGGCCGGGAAGCAGGGCGTGCAGGTGCTTTGCTTCCAGGAGGTCTTCACCCAGCCCTATTTCTGCCCAAGCCAAGATGCGAAATGGTACGCCGCCGCGGAAGCCATCCCCGAAGGCCCGACGACCAGGCTCATGCAGGAGCTCGCCAGGAAGCACCGGATGGTCATCGTTGTGCCGATCTACGAAGAGGCAATGACCGGTGTCTATTACAACACCGCCGCCGTGATCGATGCCGATGGCAGCTATCTCGGCAAGACGCGGAAGACGCATATCCCGCAAGTCGCCGGGTTCTGGGAGAAATTCTTCTTCAAGCCCGGCAACACCGGCTACCCGGTCTATAAGACGCGCTATTGCAAGCTCGGTGTCTATATCTGCTACGACCGGCACTTCCCCGAAGGCTGGCGCGCGCTCGCGCTCAACGGCGCCGAATACATCGTCAATCCTTCGGCGACGGTCGCAGGCTTGTCCGAGCATCTCTGGAAATTGGAGCAGCCGGCCGCGGCGGTGGCGAACGGCTGCTATATCGGCGCGGTCAACCGGGTGGGCTCGGAAGCGCCCTGGAATATCGGCGAGTTCTACGGCCAGAGCTATTTCGTGAACCCGCGCGGCCAGATCGAGGCGATCGCCAGCCGCGACCAGGACGAGCTCATCGTCCATGACATGAACTGGGACCTCATCCGCGAGGTGCGCAACACCTGGCAGTTTTTCCGCGACCGGAGGCCGGAAACCTACGAAGCTCTGACCAAGGTGGAATGAACCGGGCTGCCGAGCCCGCAATTCGGCCCTGCAGCAATTCCACGCAATCCCGGTGAACAAAGGTTGCGCCCGCGGGTTACTACCGCGGGAGACTTGCCATGCGCCTCATCCGGGTTCTGCTGGTTCTCGCAGTTCTCTTCTTCCTCGTTTGCGCCGGTTTCGTCGCTCTGACCTGGAAGTCGGAGATCGCCCGCATCGCGCGGCCCGACCCCGCCGGCTTCGATCCCGAAATCGTGAAGCAAGGAGCGCAGCTGGCAGCGGTCGGCAACTGCATCGCCTGCCACACGGTGCCGGGTGGAAAGGCTTTCGCCGGCGGTCTCGCCGTCCCGACGCCGTTCGGGACGATCTACTCCACCAACATCACCCCGGACGAGAAGACCGGGATCGGCTCTTGGAGTGAAGCCGCCTTCCAGCGGGCCATGCGCGAGGGCACCGACCGCGACGGCAATCATCTCTATCCCGCCTTTCCCTACGACCATTTCACCCTGGTCTCCGACCAAGACAACCGTGCGCTCTATGCCTATCTGATGACGCGGCAGCCGGTCGAAGCGACGGCGCCGCGCAACGACCTCATCTTCCCGCTCAACATCCGACCGCTGGTCGCGGCCTGGGATCTCCTCTTCCTGAAAGAGGGGCCGTATCGGCCCGATCCTGCGCAGAGTGCGGAATGGAATCGCGGTGCCTATCTCGCCGAAGGGCTCGGCCATTGCGGCGCCTGCCATACGCCGCGCAATCCTCTGGGCGCGGAGCGGCGCGCCGCGGCCTTCAGCGGCGGCGCGGCAGAGGGCTGGGTCGCCTATGCGATCAACGACCAGTCGCCGGCGCCGATCCCTTGGAACCGGGAGAGCCTCGCCTTTTATCTCCGCCACGGCTTCCATCCGGAGCATGGCGTCTCGCGTGGGCCGATGGCGGAAGTGACCGGCAATCTCGCGGCCCTGCCCGATGCCGACGTTGCGGCGATCACAACCTATGTCGCGAGCCTCATCGGCCCGACCTCGCCCGAGCGCCTGCTGCAGGCCGAGGAATTGAGGAAGAAGGCGGGCCGCGATCGGCTCGCGGTCTCCGTTTCCAGCGACAGCCAGGCGGTGCCGTCGAACGGCGAGGACCGCGGTGCTGCGATCTATCGCGCGGCCTGCGCCACCTGCCACGAGGGCCGGCGTCCCCTGCCCTTCGGCGGGTTGCCGTTCGACCTCAGCACCGCGGTCAACGCCCCCGATCCGCAGAACATCATCAATGTGGTGATGTTCGGCCTGCCGCCGGCGGACGGTACATTGAGCGCGGTGATGCCGGCCTTCGGCGACAGCCTGAGCGACGCCGACATCGTCGCCCTGCTGCAGCATCTCCGGAGCAGCTTCACCACCCTGCCCGGCTGGAACGGGCTCGAGGCGCAAGTGCGCGACACCCGCTCCGGCGCGCATGACGTCCGGGTGCGGCCGGCGGATGGAATCGAACGCGGCCCCGCCAATGTCGGATCCGTGGAATAGGATTGGGGAGTGACACCATGGCGATCACGGTCAAGGTCAACGGCACGGACCAGACCATCGACAGCGATCCCGAGACGCCGCTGCTCTATGTGCTCAGGAACGAGCTGAAGCTCAACGGTGCCAAGTTCGGATGCGGCCTCGGGCAATGCGGCGCCTGCACGGTGATGGTGGACGGCAAGGCCGTGCTCTCCTGCGTGACACCGGTCATGCTGATGGAGGGACGCGCGGTCACCACCGTCGAGGGCCTCGGCACCATCGACCAGCCGGGACCGATGCAGCAGGCCTTCATCGCCGAGCAGGCGGCGCAATGCGGCTATTGCATCCCGGGCATGATGATGCGGGCACAAGCGCTGCTGCAGGCCAATCCCGGCGCCGATGATCGCGCGATCCGCCAGGCGCTGGAGCTCAATCTCTGCCGTTGCGGCACGCATATGCGGATCCTGCGCGCGATCCACCGCGCCCGCGACCTGATGCAGCAGGCCAATGCGGCCGGGAACGGGAGGGCCGGCTGATGAACGAGATCACCCGCCGCACCTTGCTGGCCGGCACTGGCGCGTTAGTGGTCAGCTTCTCGCTCGCCAGGCATGGGTTTGCGCAGGACGCGCCAAAGCTGCCCGGCAGCCTCGCCAACGACGCCATGCTCGATTCCTGGATCCGCATCGATGCCGAAGGCGCGATCACCGTCTTCACCGGCAAGGCGGAGCTCGGCCAGGGCGTGAAGACCGCGCTGATCCAGATTGCCGCGGAAGAGCTTGAGGTGGCGCCCGCGGAGATCACGCTCTTCACCGCGGATACCGGACGCACGCCCAATGAAGGCTACACCGCCGGCAGCCAATCGATGCCGAACAGCGGCACCGCGATCCGTAACGCCGCCGCCCAGGTGCGGGCATTGCTGATCGCCGAAGCGGCGCGCCGGCAGAACGTCGCCCCGGAGACGCTGAAGGCGGCGGACAAGAAGATCGGCCCCTTCACCTATGGCGAGCTCGCCGCCGCGATCGATCTCCATGTCGCAGCGCAGCCGGATTCGCCGCTCAAATCCTCGGCCGACTTCAAGGTGATGGGCCAAGCTCTTCCGCGGGTCGATATCCCGGCGAAGGTCACCGGCGGCGTCGCCTATGTGCAGGACTTGCGGCCGGGCGGCATGCTCCATGCCCGCGTGGTGCGGCCGCCCAGTCCGGGCGCGCAACTTGCTGCCGTGAACACCGAGGTCGTGAAGCAGATGCCGGGCGTCAAAGCCGTGGTGCAGGACGGCAGCTTCCTCGCCGTCGTTGCCGAAGGCGAGTTCCAGGCCGTGAAGGCCATGCGCGCCCTCGCCGCCGCGGCGAAATGGAACGAGCAGGCGAAGCTGCCCGCCAAGAGCGACATTCCGACCTTACTTAAATCGCTGGAGCGCGAGGTCGGCACGGTGGCGCAGGAAGGCTCGGTGGTGATCCCGGCCGGCGACCGGACCTTCAAGGCCCGCTTCACCCGGCCCTATATGATGCACGGCTCGATCGGCCCTTCCTGTGCGGTCGCGGTGATGGACGGCGACAGGCTCACCATCTGGTCGCATACCCAAGGCGTCTACCCCGACCGCAAGGCCATCGCGGAGATGCTGGCCATGCCGCTCGACAATATCCGCGTCATCCACGCCCAAGGATCCGGCTGCTACGGCCATAACGGCGCCGACGATGCCGCGGCCGATGCGGCGGTGATCGCGCATGCCTTGCCCGGCCAACCGATCCGCGTCCAATGGATGCGCGAGCAGGAGCATGCGAACGAGCCCTATGGACCGGCCATGCTGATGGAGGTCGAGGCGGCACTGACCGCCGAGGGGACCATCAGCAGCTGGAACTACGACGTCTGGACCAACACCCATTCGACACGGCCCGGCGGCGCCGGGGCGCTGCTCGCCGGGCGCAGCCTTGCCAAGGCCTTCCCGCCCGAGCCGGCGAAACTGGAAATCTCGCCCGCCGGCAACGGCGACCGCAATGCCAACCCGCTCTACACCTTCCCGAACCGCCGCGTGCTCTGGCACTTCCTGCCGGAGATGCCGGTCCGGGTCTCAGCGCTGCGGTCCTTGGGTGCTTACGCCAATGTCTTCGCGCTCGAGAGCTTCATGGACGACATGGCCCTCGAGGCCAAGGCCGATCCGGTCGCCTTCCGGCTGAAGCATCTCGACGACCAGCGCGCCAAGGCGGTGATCGAAGAAGCCGCCGCCAAGTTCGGCTGGGAGCAGCGCCGGCAAGTTCCCGGCCAAGGCCACGGCTTCGCCTTCGCGCGCTACAAGAACCACGCCGCCTATCTGGCACTGGCGCTGACCGTCGCGGTCGATCGCGACACCGGGCATGTGCGCATCGTCCGGGCGGTCGCGGCCATCGACAGTGGCGAGATCGTCAACCCGGACGGCATCAAGAACCAGACCGAGGGCGGCATCATCCAGGCGATGAGCTGGACGCTCTACGAGCAGGTCACCTTCGACGAGACCCGGATCACCAGCATCGACTGGGCGAGCTACCCGATCCTCAGATTCGCCAGCGTGCCGGATTCGATCGAGGTCCACATCCTGCCGCGCCCGAACGAGCCCTTCCTCGGCACCGGCGAGGCGGCCCAGGGACCGACCCCGGCGGCGATCCGCAACGCGATCCGCGACGCAACCGGTGCGAAGCTCTACGACCTGCCTTTCACCCGGGAACGGGTGAAAGGCGCGATCGCGATCTAGTCTAGGCTGTAGGTCTGCTCGCCTTCGTCCCAGCGATGACGACAGCCGGCGCCGAGGTTGCGGATCGTCTGCCCGAGCTCCCAGCTAGCCAACGAGCGGCGCCACTGCGCCCGATGTCACAGGATGACCCGAAAGTGCGCGCCGCGATCGGTCGCAATGACACTGACTTCGCCGCCGTGCCGCTGAACGATCTGCTTGACTAGGTTCAGCCCCAAGCCGGCGCCGGTGCGCTTCGGTGAGACGCGGTAGAACGGCTCGAAGACTTCCTCTCTCTGATCAGCCGGAATGCCGGGTCCTTCGTCGATGACCTCGATAACATTGGGATGGCGTGCTGCAACACGTATCGAGCCTCGTCCGCCACCGTGCTCGATGGCGTTCCGGATCAGGTTGGAAACCACGCGCTCCAATGCGCCGGCGTCACCCTGAACCGGGATCCGATTGCGGTCGGCCGAGAACGAAAACTCATAGCCTGCGGCGATCGCGTTCGGCGCGAGATCGCCGGCGGTCGCCTGGCAGATATGCACCAAGTCGACCTCTTCCATCGTCTGCATGCCGTAATCCATGCGATGGAGATCAAGGAGTTGTTCCGCGGTGTTGGCGAGACGCCCGACGTCGTTCAAGAGCTTCTGTTGCTGTCGGCTGGTCGGCATTGCCTCCAGGTTCGTGTGCAGGATAGCGATCGGCGTACGCAGCTCGTGCGCGGCATCGGCCAGGAAGCGCTTCTGCTGAGTATATCCGTGATCGAGACGCGCCAGCGCCGCGTTCACGGCCTCGACGAGCGGAAGCACTTCCTGCGGGACATTCTCGACGGGGAGTCGCTGGCCTCGGCGATCGACGTCGATGCTTGCGGCGATCTCGGTGATGCGGCCGAGACTTCTTAACGCGTGCCGGACGAGAATCGGCACGGACACGAAGGCGGTAAACAGCGTGAAAGCCAGGAAGGGAAGAAATACCACCTCCAGGTCGTCCAGGAATTCAGTGAAGAAGGATTCTTGCTGCGGCCGAATCCCGAACATGATGCGGAGCTCGCCGGCCGGCGAAGACAATCGCGCCGCCATGGCGGTGAGCTCCGCCTCGCCGCCGGAACGTCCATCCTCGAACTCGATTCTTTGAACCGCGCCGTCAGCATAGGCACCCAGTGTCGATGGAAGGCGAAGAGCGACGGGTTCGAGGGCGACCGGCACCTGACCGTAACGGACTTCGCGGCCGTCCCTGTCGAGCACGACGAACCAGAGGCCCAGACCATCTTTCCCCTCGACCTTCTTGAGTTCTGAGGTAGGCACCAGCCGGAGCTGGCCCGCACCGTCCCTTTGAACCGAGGCCGCGATGTGCGGCAAGAAGGATTTGTCCGCCGCCCAAAGACCCTCGATGGCATCCACAAAATTGTAGAAAAGACCCAGAACGATGACCATCATCGCCAAGGCGAGGGCGGTATGCCAGACAATGCGTGAATGGAGGCTCCGGGCTCTCACTCGGCGGCTTTCATCAGGTAGCCGATGCCGCGGATCGTGTGTATCGCGACGCCGGCGTCGAGTTCGTTCAGCTTCCTCCTGAGGCGGGACACGTGCGAGTCGAGGGCATTGGACTGGATCTCCGCGTCGAAACTGTAGACCGCGCTGGCCAGAGCCTCGCGCGTCACCGTGCGGCCGAGACGCTTCATCAGCGCGGCGAGCACCAGAAGCTCGCGCCGGGGCAGCAGTAGCGGTTTGCCGTCGATAATCGGCTCCATATGCGAGACAGCGAAGGAGAGGCGCCCGGCGCTGATTGTCTCCGACGACAGCGGCGGCCGGCGCAGCACCGCGCGTAACCGCGCGATCAGTTCCTCGACCACGAACGGTTTCCCCATGTAGTCGTCGGCGCCGAGGTCGAGGCCCCGGATACGGCCCTCGTGGTCGTTGTGTGCCGTAAGCACGATGATGGGGGTGCCGATATTGGCGGCCCTGAGTTCGGGAATGAGGCGAAGCCCTTCTCCGTCCGTCAATTGCCGGTCGAGCAGAATCGCGTCATAGGAATTGAGCTCGGCTGCCTCCCGCGCGTCCGCCAAGGTTGCCACGTGATCGATGACGATGTTGTGTTTCGACAGCGCATCGCCGAGTGCGCTCGCCATATCCAGCTCGTCCTCGACCAGAAGAATCCGCATGCATTGTCCCTTATGTCGGGTTTCGGGTCGAGCTTATCGGCCATGATCATTGCCGGAACATTGCGCAAATAGTCCGGGATGTCCGCCTGCGCCGCAATGTTGAAGCAATGCCCTCCGGAGAGAATTGTGCGGCGAAGTAAAAACGCCCGCCCTCGGCAATGGTTAACGGGACCCGCACGATGCTCAAACTCACCGCTCCGGATTCCCAGGCAGTCGACAGCCTCGGCGCGGAAGACATGGCGGAAGATGAGATGGGTCTCCAAGGCATGCTTCAGCCATTGACCCTCGGATCGCGGCCGGCCACGGAGATCTGGGTCCTGCTGACACATGCGGTCGGAGCCAACGAAGAATGTCTGGCGCTCGCGGACGCCCTCGGCCGCCCATACCACAGCATTCGTCTCGATTGGCCCGCCGCCGGGAGCGCGGTGGATCGCTTGAACCTCAAGGAACTGCTGCGAGACGGCCTGCGCAGCCGGATCCGGCGCGACTCGATCGGGCTTCGGGCGCCGTGGCCGCGTCTCGTCATCTGCAGCGGCCGTCGCGCCGATGCCGTCGCTTTCTGGATCAAGCGGCAATCCGGCGGGCGTTCGAAGATCGTCACCCTCGGCCGTGCCCACGCCGCCCCGGCAGCCTACGACCTGATCGTCGCATCGCCGCAATACCTGCTGCCGGACCGGGTCAATGTGATCCATCTGACCATTCCGATCTCGCGCGTGCGGCCCGAGATCGGCCTTCGCGCGCCCGCCGCGCAGACCATGGGCCCTAAGCCGTGGTTCACCCTCCTGCTCGGCGGGCGCGCCAATCCGTTCGTGGCTTGCGAAGCGGCGCTGAAACAGGCGGCGCTGCGTGCGCAGCTCGCCGCGGAACGGTCCGGAGGATCGGTGATCGTTTCCACCTCGCGCCGGACGCCGGCCTGGCTGCTCGCCGCGGTGGAGGGAGAGCTTGAGAACCCAACCGTCTACCGCTGGAGCCGCGGCGCCGCGGACAATCCCTATGCGGCGCTGCTCCAAGGATCGGCCGCCATCTTCGTCACCGGAGACAGCGCGTCGATGCTGCTGGATGCCTGCTGTTCCGGGACCCCAACCTACCTTATCGAACTGCCGGAGCACATGAGCGCCCGGCAGCTGGTCCGGCGCGGCCTCTATGGCCTCATCCGCGGCGCCGTCGATTCTTTGCGCATGGCCGACCTCCGCTCCTTGGCGAGAGGGCTGGACCGCGCCCAGGAATGGCTGCACGCCCGGCGCATCCTCCGCTATCCCCGGGACCTCCGCCGTCTGCATTCCAGGATTGTCGGGATGGGCCTGGCGCGACCCGCATCCGAGTTCGATCCGTCGCAACTGCCGGCGCGTCGCGACATCGACCATCGGCGCGGCGATTCGGCGCTTCAGGCTGTCCTGGAAAGATGTGCGACCTTGCTGTAGGCGGCCTGCCGCGCAGCACGCAGCGACGCAGCCTTGGCGAACGGCCTCGCCACACAGGCGCATCTCCCGCTCCAAGCCGTATCCAACATTGCGGCAGCATTGCGCAAATAAATCCGAATGCGGCGGTGGCACGCAATGTTGGGGCAACGCGGCCGGGCGATATCGATGTGGAGGCGACGTTGATCGCCGCGCATTTCATCGCAAAGGGACTGAAGAATGCCCCATCCGTTTCGTCGAAAGCATGGCTCGATGCTCGTCATCGGTCTCCTCGGTGCCGCCGTGGCTCTGCGCGCGGCGCAAGCGGAAGATCCTCAGCAGAATGCTGCCGAACCATCGTGGCTCGACAGCGCGGTCGAGCAGGCGCACGAGTGGAATCTGGTCGTCGGCGCCGGTTTCCTCGTGGAGCCCAAGTTCGAAGGGGCCGACGACGTCGAGATCATGCCCGTCCCCGTGTTCATGGCGGATTTCGGTCCCTATGTCAGCGTCGATACGGAGGGCCTCACCATCAATGCGTTCGACTATGAGGGTTTCAGTGTGAAGGGCCGCGTCGGCTACGACTTCGGCCGGGATTCCGACGACGACAAGCATCTCCACGGTCTCGGCGACATCGGTGCCGGTGCCGTGCTGGGCCTCGACCTCGCCTATGATTGGGATCCGCTGCAGTTCAAGGTCGAACTGGACAAGACCGTCGGCGGCGCCAATGGCTTCACCGCCGAGTTCGGCGCAGCCTATTCGGTCGGGTTCGACGACTTCCAGTTCTCGATCGGCCCCTCCTTCACCTGGGCCGACGGCAACGCCATGGAGTCCTATTTCGGAGTGAGCAACCGGCAGTCGCGGAGATCCGGTCTCTCGCGCTTTGACGCGGATTCCGGGATCAAGCGGGTCGATCTCGAACTGACGGGCCTTTACATGATCGACGAGCATTGGCTGGTCCGCGGCGAGGTGACGCTCGGCTATCTGACCGGCGACGCAGCGGACAGCCCGGTCTCGCAGCGGAATTTTCAGCCGTCCACCATGTTCCTGGTGGGATACCAATTTTGACGGCTGGCGCCGGCGAATCCGCTGGCTTTAAGCGACCTGTGGCTACCGGCGCTGCGGTCTTTGCCAGGCGAAAGCAGCACCCTGCACAACACAACATCGGAGCAGAAACGGACATGAAGCCGATCGAAAAACCCCGCAAGAAACTGCCGATGGGACGTCGCAGCTTCCTGAGTGGCGCGACAACCCTTGGTCTCGGTGCCGGATTGGCAGCGCCTGCGATTGTCTCCCGCGCCGCAGCGAACGAGGCCTCGGAGATTTCGCAGCGAGACCAGGACCTGCGCTTTATCGGCACGGAAGAGACCTTTTCTACCCATGAGTTGATGGTGCTGAACGACAGGCTGTTCCTCGAGGATACTGGTCTTGCCGAAATCGGCCCGCGCCGCATCGGTGCCATGGATGAGGCGGGGATCAACGTACAAGTCCTCTCCGCACATACGCCCGGCGTGCAGAACGTCCCGGGGCAGGAGGGCATCGATTTTGCGTATCGTCTCAACAAGCTGCTTGTCGATGGACCGATGGCCACCTATCCGGGTCGGTTCCAGGCATTTGCAACCTTGCCGCTGCAGAATCCGGAAGCCTCGGCCGACGAACTGGAGCGCACGGTTCGGGAGGACGGCTTCCTGGGATGCTTGACCAACGGAATCATCGGGAAGAAATTTCTCGATCATCCCGATTTCGAGCCGGTGCTGGCGCGTGCCGAAGCCCTTGGCGTGCCGATATACATCCATCCGGGCCTGCCGCCTGACGAAGTCTTTCAAATCTACTACAGCAATATGCGGCCCGAATATCAGAAGGAGTACCAGGACCAGGTTCTCAGCATTTCAGCATATGGATGGCACCAAGAAGTCGTTACGCAATGCCTTCGAATGATTACGTCTGGGGTGTTCGACAGATTTCCGAAACTGCAGATCATCATCGGCCACATGGGAGAGGGCCTGCCGTTTTTCTACAAACGCATCGTGGACAAGATGAGCGAGGTGACCGAAGACACCTTGGATAAGCCGTTCGAACAGTACTTCCACGACAATTTCTGGTTCACGACCAGCGCATTCTTTCAAGATGAACTGCTCGATCTCTTGCTGAGGTACATCAGCGTGGATCGAGTGATGTTCGCAACCGACTACCCGTTTGTGAACATGAAGGAAGGAACCGACTGGTTTCGGGCGGTCAATCTGCCACGTGAAGCCAAGGAAAAAATCGCGTTCCGGAATGCAGAGAAACTCTTCGGAATAAAAGCCTGACGCGGAGTTGAGTCCGCGCCGGACTCGCGAGCGGCGGCGCTTGTCTAATTCTCGCCGAGCCAATCGCGCGCGAGGCCGTAGCGGACGATCTCGGCGCGGGTCTTCAGGCCGAGCTTCTCCATGGCCCGCGCCTTGTAGCTCTCGACCGTCTTGATGCTGAGGCCCAGCCGCGCCGCGGTCTCCTTGTTGGTATGCCCTTGCGCAGCGAGCTTCAGCACTTCCTCCTCGCGTTCGCTCAAGCCCAGCCCTTCCCCGAGCGCGTTTTCGCCGCCGCCGGATTGCACGAACTTCCCGGCGATCGCCGGATCGACATAGAGCCCGCCGGCATGGACGGCGCGGATCGCGCGCACCAGCTCCTCGGCCGCCGAGCGTTTCAGGAGATAGCCGCGCGCACCGGCGCTCAAGACCTTCTGCACATAGGCACGGTCTTCATGCACGGTCAGCACCAGCATCCTGACCGCGGCGTGCTCGTGGCCGACGCGCTGCACCAGCTCCAGCCCGGTCAGGCCCGGCATGGAGATGTCCATCACCACGACATCAGGCTGCGAATCCAGGATCAGCTTCAACGCGGCATGGCCGTCGGCAGCCTCGCCGATGAGATCCATCTCCGGCGCCGCCTGGATCAGTGCCTTGATCCCGGCCAGAACCACCGGGTGATCGTCCGCCAATGCGACACGGATCCTCGGCATGGATCTCCCCCAACGACGCGCCCCGGATCATTAAACATCCAGGGCGCCGCAGAAGGCAATCAGGGCATTGGAGGCGTCAAAAGCCCTCGGAATCCCCGAGCAGACGGTCCTGCGGCAGGGCGATCTTGACCGTGGTGCCGATGCCCGGCGTGCTTTCGACCGAAAGCCGGCCGCCATGCAGCTCGACCAGCTTGGCGGCGAGCGGCAGGCCGATTCCGGCGCCGCCATGCGCATGGGCGCGCAGCCCGTCGCCGCCTTCAAAGGCACCCAGGGCCTTGGCGACGTCGCCCTCCGCCATGCCGATGCCGGTATCGGCGATCTCGATCATGAGCTCGGCGCCGAGTGCCGCGCGCACCTGCACCCGGCCGCCCCGTGGCGTGAACTTGACCGCATTGGAGAGGATCTGGTCGAACACTTGGCGCAGCCGGCGGCGATCGCCGCGGAAGCGCGGCATCCGGGCCGGGATATCCGTCGCGACCGCCACGCCGCCCGCCGCGGCTTCGCTGGCGAGACCCTGCACGCTCAAGCCGAGCGTGACGCCGACGTCGATCGCATCCTCGGCGAACGCGGTGCGCTCCGCGTCGAGCGCCGCGAGCTCCAGGATGCCGCTCAGCATGGTGTGGAGCTGCTGCCCGGCGGTCTCGATCGCGGCCGCATAATCCTGGATGCGCTCCGGATCGCCGCAGGCACCGCTCCGGATCAGGCTCGAGAAGCCGATGATGGCGTTCAGCGGCGTGCGGAACTCGTGCGACATATGCGCGAGGAAGTTCCGCTTGATGCGCTCCGCAGATTCCGCACGCTCCAGCGCCTGCTTCAGATCCTTCTGCTGGCGTGCGAAGAGCTCCGTCATCGGGTCGGGGCGCCCGGCCATACGCGCGGAACTGCGCACCGCCTCGGTCCAGGCGGGCGCGCCGGATGTGCCGTCCCTGGCCCGGGTGCGCCGCGGAAAAAATAGGTCCTGCATCTCGGCATCCACCGTTTCCGCCGCCATCGGCGTCCAAAGGAGGTCACTCCGGAAACCGAACTCGGGCATTCTGACTTTGATCGGCCCGAAATTAGGCGCATATGCCCAAGCCGACCAGACAGAGAATACCCGCGACCGTGCCCGTGAATCCCTGACACGGGACAACCGCAGGTTTTCAAACTCTCTCGGCGCACGACTGCCGCCGGGCGGAGGATTGGACTAAAAGGGGAGAGCGCGGGGATTCAGGACTCGTCGAGCCAGCCGCGGCTCTTGCCGAAGCGCACGATTTCCGCCCGGGTGCTGAGGTCGAGCTTCTCTGCCGCCCGCGCCTTATAGGTCTCGACCGTCTTCACGCTGATGCCGAGCTTCTCGGCGGCCTCGCGGTTGGTCCAGCCCTGGGCCGCAAGCTTCAGCACCTCTTCCTCGCGCTCGCTGAGCGGGATGCCGGAAGCCGGCGGTTCGGCGGCAGGCTTCGGCGCCAGGACCTTCTCGGCGATCGCGGGATCGACATAGACGCCGCCGGCATGGACCGTGCGGATCGCGCGGATGAGCGCGTCCGCCGCCGAGCGCTTCAGCACGTAGCCCCGCGCGCCGGCGCCGAGGAGCTGCTGCACATAGGCGCGGTCCTCCTGGGCGGTCAGCACCAGGACCTTGGTCGACGCATGATCCTGCGCGATGCGGCTGGCGAGGGTGATCCCGCCCATTTCCGGCATGGAAATGTCGATGATGGCGACGTCGGGTCCGACCGCCTCGAGCACCTGCAACGCGGCATGCCCGTTGCTGGATTCGCCGGCGACCTCGATATCCGGCGATGCTTCGATCAGCGCTTTCATGCCGGCCAGCACGATCGGGTGATCATCCGCCAAGACGACGCGGATCTTGGCCATGCTAGATGTCTTCGAAGGCCGTCAAAGTCTTCATCCTCCCGTCGTGGGACTTCGCCGGTCCGGGCGCTTCCGGACCGTCTCTGGTTTCGACGGATCTTGGTGTGAGGATAAAGACGCCCCATGCCGCAGGGATAGACGGGCTAATCCCTCTCCCGTTGCGAGGGAATCCCTGACGCTCCAGCTGGAACAGCCGAGCCTAGGCGGGCTCCGCGACCGGAATGCGGATATAGAGCGTGGTTCCCGCCCCGGGGCTGCTGTCGATCGACAATGTGCCGCCCACCACGGCCAGGCGTTCGGCGATTCCCGGCAGGCCAAGCCGGTTCTTCGGGGGGGCCGCCTCGGTGTCGAAGCCGCGGCCGTCGTCTTCGATGATCACCTGTAGGACGCCGTCATGCAGCTCGAGCACCAGGCTGACAGTGCTGGCCGCGGCATGGCGCAGCACATTGGTGAGACTTTCCTGCACCACGCGATAGACCGTGGTCTCGACATCGTCGGGAAAGCGGCGCGCGAGCGTGCCGGCATGATAATCGACGCGGATGCCGAACCGCTCGCTCCAATCCGCGCTGTAGGTTTCGAGCGCCCGCACCAGCCCGAGATCGTTGAGCGCGGCGGGCCGCAGCTCCCAGGCGGTGCGATGCAGATTGCCGCCGATCTGGGCGGTCAAGGTCTGCAGCCAGCGCAGGGTCACCAGGCCGCGTTCGTCAGCGATCGCCGGCTCCAAGCTCTTTAGCCCGAGCGACAGCCCGGTCAGGTCCTGGCCGGTCTGGTCGTGGAGATCGCGGGTGATGCGCTGGCGCTCATGCTCCTGCGCCGCGATGATCCGCTGCAAGAGGCGCAGCCGCTCCTCCTCGGCCTCGATCTGCTGCGCCTGCAGGCTCAGCTGCTCGGCCTGCGCACGGGTGAGCTCGGCCTCGGCGCGCACCGTGGCCGTGATATCGCTGCTGACGCCGCGATAGCCGAGGAACTTTCCGGCCTGGTCGAAGATCGGCTTGCCGCTGGTGGTGAACCAGGCTGGCGAGCCGTCGCCGCGCTTCGAGCGGTAGCGGAAATCGCGGAACGGCTTATGCGCTTCCAGGATGGCGAAATGCTCGCGCCACTTCTCCGGCTCTTCCTCGCGGTCGCCGGCGAAATCCCAGCGGTGCTGGCCGATCAGGGAGAGCGGGTTCAATCCCCAATCCTTGAGACTGGCCGGCAACAGGGTGAAGCGGTGTTCGGCATCGGTCTCCCAGAACCAGTCGAATGCCGTCTCGGCATAATCACGCATGCGCTGCTCGCTGACCTGCAGCGCTTCCTCCACCATCTTGCGCGCGGCGATATCGGCTTTGAGCCGGTCGTTGGCCTTCCTGAGATCGTCATAGGCGTTGCCGAGCCCGGCATAGGCAGTGTTGATCGCCTGGGTGACCTCGTCGAGCTCGTCCGCGGGCTTGGCGATGGGCCGCGGCAGCCGCAGCACCTGCAGCGGCCGGTCGACCCGGAAGCTGCGCACGAAGGCGGCGATGGCCTGGAGATGCCGGGTGATCAGCCGGTGCACGATGAAGAGAATGAAGGCGGAGACGATGAAGGTCTTCGCCCCCTGGGCGACGCCCACGACCAGCAGCCGGTGCATGAGCTCGCGCCGCACGTCCTGCAGGCTGGCTTGCACGGTGAGCGTGCCGATCTCGCGTACGGTGCCCCCGGCGGAATAGATGATTGGAAATGCGCGGGTCTTCACCTCGGCCTTGCGCTCGGTACCGGCCGCAACCACCAGCGGGTTCGCGGTCGCCCCGCTCTCGGCCACGCGGGCGAAGGTGATGGTCGGCAGGCGCAGCACGCCGTCGAGCTCGGCCTTGATCTGCCGCGCGTCGACGTTCCACAGCCCTTCCGCCAGCGCGCCGCCATAGCCGGCGCCGATCTCGTCGAGCCGCGCGTCTACGGCGTCCACGCCGCGGCGATAGTCGAGATAGAACTCGATTGACGTCAGGACCAGGGTGACGGCCGAGCTGAACAGCACGACGATGCCGAGGAGCCTGAAGCCGATGCCGCGATGCGGGCGGAACAACCGGCACGCAGACTGCCACAGCCGCCCCTGCGACTCTGCACCCCCGGTGCTCCTGTCTCTCGAGGCAACCAGCTTCGCCGCCCTCTTCGATCCCCGATAGGAATCTTAGAGCATGCGCGGGATGGACGCCATGTTAAGGGCAGCAACCCGCCTTTAGGGTGCGGCCTTCACCTGCATCCAGAGCTGATCGACCACGGCCTGGAGTTCCGGCGCGAGCGGCTTGACCAAGATCAAGCGCGCCTTGACCGCATCGGGCGGGAAGATTCGTGGATCGGCGGCGAGCGGCGCATAGACCAGGTCCTGGCTGGCCGGCTGACCGTTGGCATAGCCCATCTCGCTGGACGTGGTGGCGATCATCTTCGGCTGCATGAGGTGGTTGAGAAAGGCATAGGCCGCCGCGGGATTGGGTGCATCCTTGGGTATGGCGAAGGCGTCGATGAAGGCGAGCCCGCCTTCCTTCGGCACCACGTAGTCGATGGCCGGAACCGGCTGGCCGGCCTTTGGTGCGGGCTCCACCTTCATCCGATTGGCGGCCTGGACCGCATCGCCGTTCCATTCGGTGGCGAGGCAGAGCTTCTTCTCGGCGAGGTTGGTGACCAGGGTCGTCGTGTCCATGGTCTTCACATAAGGGCGGATCTTCTGCACCACGGCGGCGGCGCGTTCCCATTCCGGCTGCCCGGCCGTGTTGGGATCGAGCCCGAGATAGCGGAGCGCCATGGGGAGCACCACCATCGGATCGTCGATCAGGCCGATGCCGCAACCGGTGAGCTTCTTCGCGAAACGGGGATCGAACAGCAGCGCATAGGAATTGAGCGGTGCGTCGGCGGCGCGCTTCTGCACCAGGTCGGTCCGGTACGCCAGGCCGATCGTGCCCCAGAGATAGACGCCGGCATATCCCTCCGGAAAGCCGGCGGCGCCGAGCAGCTTCACCAGAGCCGGATCCTGGCCGGCCAGGGCCGGGAGCTTCTTCGGATCGAGCGGCTGGAACTTCCCGGCCTGGATCGCCTGGTCGAGAGTGGGCTCGGCGGCGAGGACCACGAGATCTGCGCCGGAGCCTCCGCCCATCAGCTTGCCGAAGGCCTCGTCCTTGGTCTCATAGGTCTGGACGTTGGTCTTGATCCCGGACGCGCGGGAGAAGGATTCCAGCACGTCCTCGGAGAAGTATTTGCTCCAGCTATAGAGGGTGACGCGCTTTTCCTGGGCGGAGGCCGGGCCGCCGAGGCAAAGCAGGGCGGCGATCAGGGCGGCAGTCGGGAGGCGGTGAAGCATTCAGCCGGACGTTCGATCGGTGCATGAAAAAAAGGAATGAAGCCGGGCGACATTACCATGCACCGCCTGTTGTTTGCGACCGTTTCGGTCTGATACCTTCCGCCCCGTGTCCAAGTATTCGGTCTTTTCCCTCGCCCGCCATGCGCTCAACCCGGACCTGCCCTGGCCCCGCGCCTGGCGCTCGCCCGAGCCGAAACCGTCCTACGATGTCGTGATCGTCGGCGGCGGCGGGCATGGCCTCGCCACCGCGCATTACCTTGCGAAGAATCACGGCATCCGCAATGTCGCGATCCTGGAGCGGTCCTATATCGGCTCCGGCAATGTGGGCCGGAACACCACGATCATCCGCTCCAACTATATGATGGGCGCCAATACCGGCTTCTTCGAGCATTCGCTGAAGCTCTGGGAAGGCCTGAGCCACGATCTCAATTTCAACTGCATGGTCTCGCAGCGCGGCCAGGTCGTGGTCGCGGTCAGCCCGGTGCAGATGGATGTCTTCGCCCGCCGCGGCAACATCATGCGGTTGAACGGCATCGACGCCGAGCTGCTCGACCGTGGCGAGGTGATGAAGCTCCTCCCCTATCTCGATTACTCGAAAGATGCGCGCTGGCCGGTCTGCGGCGCGATCCACCAGCCGCGCGCCGGCACCGCCCGCCACGACGCCGTCGCCTGGGGCTATGCGCGCTCAGCGGATAGGGCGGGCATCGACATCATCGAGAATTGCGAGGTCACCGGCTTCGCGATCGAGAACGGCACGGTGACCGGCGTCGAGACCTCGCGCGGGCGAATCAACGCCGGCAAGGTCGGCATTGCGGTTGCCGGTCACACCTCGCATGTGGCGAAGATGGCCGGCCTACGCCTGCCGGTCGAGAGCCATATCCTGCAGGCCTTCGTCACCGAGCCCCTGAAGCCGATCGTGCATCACGTCGTCTCCTGGGGCGCCGAGCTCTTCTACCTGTCGCAGTCGGACAAGGGCGGGCTGGTCTTCGGCGGCCATATCGACGGTTTCAACACCTATACCCAGCGTGGGCAGTTCGCGAAGATCCGCGACGTCGCCGAATGCGCCGTCTCGCTGATGCCCTTCGTCTCCCGCGTGCGCCTGCTGCGCCACTGGGGCGGCATCCAGGACATGACCCCGGACGGCAGCCCCTTCATCTGCAAGACGCCGGTCAAGAACCTCTATCTCAACGGCGGCTGGTGCTATCAGGGCTTCAAGGCGACGCCGGCCTCGGGCTGGACCTTCGCCCACACCATCGCCCATGACGCGCCGCACGAATTGAACCGCGACTTCTCCCTCGACCGTTTCGAGAAGGGCAACGAGCTCGACGAGTTCGGCATCGGCAACTGGACTTATAAGCAATGAGACTGCCTTGCCCCCATTGCGGCCTGCGCGACTATTCGGAGTTCCGCTATGGCGGCGATGCTTCGAAAGAGCGCCCGAAACATGGCACCGGCGATCTCAAGGCCTGGCACGATTTCTATTTCCTGTTCGACAACCCGAAGGGTCCGCACCAGGAATATTGGCAGCACGTGCTCGGCTGCCGGCGCTGGTTCACGCTCACGCGCAACACCGCGACCAATGAAGTGGGAGAGGCGAAGTGACCTTCCGGCGCCTCCCCTCAGGGGGATCGATCGATCGCGGCAAGCCGATCGGCTTCACCCTGGACGGCAGGTCCTACAAGGGCTTTGCCGGCGACACGCTGGCCTCGGCACTGCTGGCCAACGATGTCACGCTCGTCGGCCGGAGCTTCAAGTACCACCGGCCGCGCGGCATCATGTCAGCCGGTGTCGAGGAGCCGAATGCGCTCTTCACCCTGCATGACGGCGCGCGGACCGAAGCCAATATTCCCGGCACCACCATCGACCTCATCGAAGGGCTGACCGCGCGCACCCAGAATGCCTGGCCCTCGGTCGAGCTCGACGTGATGGCGGTCAACCAACTCGCCGCGCCGTTCTTCCAGTCGGGCTTCTATTACAAGACCTTC